>Ga0210394_10000264_pt1 | contig 123036 bp, 97 predicted proteins | sample IncBWC12MmetaG_FD_160121 | JGI IMG/M metagenome (GOLD analysis project Ga0210394, IMG submission 160121) | Forest soil microbial communities from Barre Woods Harvard Forest LTER site, Petersham, Massachusetts, United States - Inc-BW-C-12-M | ecosystem: Environmental > Terrestrial > Soil >...
TCGCGGCTACAAGAATCTCGGCTACCTGCTGCTCAAGGCCCAGCGCATGGCATTCACCAAGACCGAATTCATCGTTCTTCAGAAAGCAGCCTAAAATGCGGGTCTCTACGAATTCTTGCGCAGAACCCCCTTTTCAGAGAATCCTCGTTGAGTCTTTCTAGCACTCATATATCGTGTCTCCGTAGCTTGTGCGCTCGTTAACAAGAATCTCTCATCGCACGCACTTGAGCGAGAACTCGCACTTGCGAGCAACCGCAGAATCGTGACATTACCGAAACCTTCGGAAAGCAATATCTGTTCGCTATCGTGTGAATCATAGATTTGGAACTAGCTCGGCTTGTCAGCCTGGACAGAAAAGACGAGGCCCCAAACTTCTGCAGTGCTCTTCTCGAGAGTTACTGCGAAAAAGGGTCAGAAGGCCGTCATCCATCCTTCCGAAGCGGCAGCCAAGATCAAGCACTCGCTTGCCCGCGAAGCGCGCGGGATCTCCAAGCGCATACTCGAGAGGGCGAAGCCACAGACAAGGCCGCCCTTCAACACAACAACGCAGGGACGGCACCGGCTTTTCTTGCTGGGTATTCATAATGGGCAACAACGGCTCTAACATTTACAAGCTGGCCGATTCCCGCCAATTCGTAATACATAATTGTTACGCTCAGAGAAATGGAGCATAAGTGTTCTGAGTATGCTGGCTGACAAGCGCTTGAGCGCGGTGCCGACCCAATCTTGTCACGGGAGAGCGTCGCCTTTAGAGAATCTCTGAGCAAACAGGACCAACGTTACAGACCTGAGAACTTCTAATAAATTTCATGCAATGAAGAAGATTTCTTGCCGCGCGGCTTTGGTTTAGTTATATCTGAGCGAGTCGTTGGAGCAAGGAGGGTTGTTGCAAAAGTGACGGAATATCGGGCAATTTCGGCGGTGTGGATTCGGACTCTCCGACCGTTGGGGGCAGTCCGTATGACATTTGTTTCACACTGGCGAACAGCGGGATGGGTATATGATCAGTGCGGTTTTTGAACCAAAAACGAGATTCCGGTTTATGCCGGTTGCAGGCCGTCGTGGTTTAGAAATGCTGGGCTGCGCCGGAGGGTTTGTAACAAACAAAGTCAGGGAGAATGGGCTTGAACAAAGATACCAAGAGACTTGTAGTAGTTACCGGGGCGGGAGGATTTATTGGGGGGAGCCTTGTGGCGTGGCTTCGGGCGGCGGGCCAGCAGCGCATCCGGGCGGTGGACATTAAGCCTTGCCACGAATGGTATCAGAGATTCGACGATGTCGAAAATCTGGTGCTGGATTTAAACGTGATGCAGAACTGCGAAATTACCGCGCGCGGCGCTTCGGACATTTACAATCTCGCTGCAAACATGGGCGGGATGGGATTTATCGAAAACAATAAAGCTTTGTGCATGCTGTCGGTGCTGATCAACACGCATATGCTGCAGGCAGCGGTGGACCAGAAGGCCGAGCGATTTTTCTATTCGTCGTCGGCGTGCGTTTACAACGCAGATAAACAGAAGTCCTTTGAAGCGCCTTCGCTGAAGGAGGAGGACGCTTATCCGGCGATGCCGGAAGACGGTTACGGCTGGGAGAAACTTTTCTCTGAGAGAATGTGCCGCCACTTCCGGGAAGACTTTGGCTTCTATACGCGCGTGGCGCGGTTTCACAACGTGTATGGGCCGTGGGGGACGTGGGACGGAGGCCGCGAAAAGGCACCGGCGGCCATCTGCCGCAAGGTGATCGAAGCGAAGCTGACGGGTAAGCATGAAATTGAAATTTGGGGTTCGGGAGAGCAGACGCGAAGCTTCATGTATATCGACGACTGCCTGAAAGGGATCGACCTGATTATGAATTCCGGCATCTTGGAGCCGATTAATCTCGGCTCGAGCGAAGCTGTGACCATCAACCAGTTAGTGGATTTGGCGGAGGAATTCGCGGGAATTAAATTGCGGCGCAAATACAAACTGGACGCGCCAAAGGGCGTGAACGGAAGGAACAGCGACAACACTTTAATCAAGAAACTGCTGCACTGGGAACCGAACACTTCGCTGCGAACGGGCCTGGAGCAGACTTATCGCTGGATCTACGATCAGTACCTGGCGAGAGAACGCGGAGAGGCCGGTGTGGTTCGCGCATTTTCCGCGTCCAGTTGAGCTTGCTTTCGAATATCGTCCTGCTTCCACCTGCGCTACCGGCACTCCGCATTTCTGATCTGCGATCGGGGTTGGCCTTTTCTACATCGAGTAATGTAATATTTCCCCTGAGTAGCTGATCGTCTCGTCCCTAGTCCGAGGTTGCAGTAGGGAATCGACTGTGTAACAACGCGATGGCGCTGTTCGACATGGACACCCAAGGTTGTTCGTACTCAGCGAGAGAAGGATTCAGCTGGCTGGAATGGCACCAGCGCACAATTCGGGACATAGCTAACGCCTACCCGCCCTCCGACGTAATCTAGAATCTCGCAGAGGTCGTCCCACAGCCCGAGCCTCTCGATCTCCCACGAATGTCCATAAAGATGCCAGATACCCCCATTTTCCAACACGGTATCAAATAGTCTTTTCCCCAGTTCGAGCCAGTTTCCAAGCCTGGGCATCTGAACCAAGCATGATTGCAAGCTTTCAAGACTGCGAGCGCGCGCGCCGTTCTTGAGATAACTGAATGGCGCGTGCGGAAACACCTGCAGGGTCGCAGGCATCTCAAAAGGGTTAAAGGTTGGCCGTGTGGCCAGCATGCGCACCGTACGCGCGCCTCTGTACCCAGCCTCTTCGAGGGCGCGCACAGCATTTGTGTCGTATCGTCCACCGGGATAACAGAACATCTCCACCCGCTTCCCCAGGATGTCCTCGAGAACATCTTTGCAGGGTCTCACCTCCTGGCCCACTTCCTCGGGTTCGAGGCGCCAGAGATATTTGTGAGACCATCCGTGGGCGCCGATTTCAAATCCCTCAGAAGCCAGAGTCCGCAACTCGGCGTGGCCTAGCGGCTTCTCCCGGTAGTTGATCGGTATGTAGAAGGTTCCATGAATTCCCTTCGACCGCAGGAGTTCAGCGAGTTTGAGATCGGCGCAGTCGCCATCGTCCCAACTTGTGGTGACAAACCTCAGGTTATTCGAACTTTGCACAAGGCCTCCTCGTACATTTTTCTGACCGGCCAAAAACGCTTGCCGGTATTTCTTGATTTAAGGTTCTGTTGAGCTTCACCATAAACGACGCATGCCTTTCGGTAAGGCCTAACGGCAGTGCACTATTCGGGAGACACCTGTAAGGGCCGCCTGGCGAAACCCAGTTTTCCCTTGGCCACCTCAGCGCGATCGACCGTCACGACCGCCTCCACGATCGCAAAATCTCCTATGAATTTGGAAACGTGCACATCGATCTCCATTCTGTCCCCAGGGATCACAGGCTTCAGAAATCTCATTTCCTGAATAGAGCCCAGCACCAGAAACTCGCCCGGCCGCGTCCCAGTTCCCGTTGTTTTTGTGAACAAAATGGAGGCCGATTGGCCGATGGCCTCTACGATCAACGTTCCCGGCATCACGGAGTGTCCGGGGAAATGGCCCAGAAAATGGATCTCATTGGCGGTGACGTTTTTGATAGCCCGGATACTTTTTCCTGCTTCGAGGGAGGTCACACTGTCGACCATAATCATGGGAAACCTCTGCTTCAGAGCTGCTTGTACTTCTTCCGAGTTCATCACCGGCATGTTCACCTCTGTGCGGACAATCGTCTTTGAGCGAAGGAGTGGACTTGAGCACCGTCTTCCGGACAGTTCAATGGGGTCGCAGAATCATGGCGGTGGCGCGCGGCAGGAATCGGGAACCAGTAGCGGTCGCGCTCGCGTCGGACAAAAGCCGGGCCACCCGGAGACCGACACTCTCCGCCATCAGTAGAGGCTGGCTCTCCTGGTTGAACTCGAAAACGTGATCTCGCTGAGGCGATTCCAAAGCCGTGCTGAAAAATACAAGACCATCCGAGGAGACCCGGCGAGACATGGCTCCAAAAAGCGGCTCTGGATTCGCAAGGTGCTCGGCCAACATGGCGGAAATAATACCTTGGCATCGTCCGTCCGTTCCTTGGCCATTCAGGTTCAAGACGTCTTCAACTCTGAATCGGACCCGATCTGCGTGACCGGAGACTGCTAACAATCGGTTGGCCACGGCAACTGCGGGCGGACTGATATCAACTCCTTCGACGCGAAGGTCGGAGCGCTCTTCTGCAGCGAGAAGACTCAACACACCATGGCCCGCCGCCACCTCGAGGACGGTCGCGTTTCGGGGCAGGCGCCTCACAAACTCGTCGCGGAACATCGCGATGTGATTGACCATGGACGGCCAGAACGGATAGATGAGAATCGCGGCCCACATGTACGGCACCATGTAGTCTTCGTGCTCGTATACCTCGGACACGATTTGTGGAACGCAGTCCGGTGTGTAGCGCCCTTTCCGCTCATAAACCTGCTTGGCTTTGGCGACGGCAACACAATACTCCGTGTACCCGCGTGCGGCCGCGTCAAATACGGTGTCTCCGTAAGCTAGTTCTGCCCAGCGCGCCAGCGGATTTAGCAGCCACGAGCACACCTCCCGGTTGGCTTCGAAGGTTTCTCGTGCACTCCTTGCAAAAACCTTCGCCTTCCGATCCAGGGCCTCCAGAAACGCTTCCGCACTCCTCATAGACTTGCTCCCAGAACGTCCTGAGAACGCAAATGACGAACAAGCCGCACCATCGGCCGCACCAAATCCATGCCGTCCCAAGGGGAACCGAAAGCATGCATTTGGCCAAGACGCACCACTCGATCGACGCCGTGACGTGTAGCGGCGTTCGCGAGGGCTTCCTCCTTGCCGGCGTCCCTGATCGCGAGGCCCAGCGTTTGCACCACTCCATCGAACCCGGAAATCACCTCCAAGAGTGTATCGGCGACAAGGACAGTCAGCGTTCGGCCTCCCGTTGGCTTGGGTATGTGCGTTCCTTTGCCAAGCAGAATGCTCCAGTCCGCGGACTCGGGAAACCGGGCGCGATTGTTAACGTCGTCGAGCAGCCAGGAGGCACGAGCCGTGCAGATCGCTGAAGTCAATGCCGGCTCGATTTGGTGCCGCGGATGGGCACGGTTCTCTTCTTGAAAAGCGCACTTCAGTTCTTCCATGAACTCGGACGGATCACGCCCTGCCCCATCACGCTCCAGAAACAATGTTTGCGGCGAAGAGCAGGCTTGTTGTTCGAACTGCCATACATCCCGTGCGATGCGCCGACACCAGGATTGCCGGTCGTTTCGGTCGGTCCACGTGGCGGCGTCCAAAGCTCCGACCGATAGGCGGGGACCAAAGGCTACAACGCGCGTCCAGTATGGGAAAGGCAATGACCGTATTTGGCAAAGAGCCTCCGCGCCGCCCCAGATCATCGCGCCGTCCACAACTAGCGCCATCGCTTCGTGCAAATCGATCCGCGAATGCTCGAAGCTGGCCATGAAGATTCGTTCCGTGAGCAAGCCGTCTGGGTCAACTTGGTGCAATCTCTGTATCAGCAGCTGAGTCGGAGCAATCAGACCGCTGGGCACCCGCACTAGACAAGTATTACCTCCCAACAGTGCGCAAGTAAGCGAAAGGATGGGCTGGATCTCGATGTTTCCGGCCGGCCAGTGGCCGACCACTCCTAGAGGGAACGCTCGGTGCCTTACTTGTCCTTGCTCAAGCCAGTCACCGTGCAGTGAAGCCTGCCCCAACTCGCGAAGCAAGACCGCTTCCAAGGTGCTGCGCCGGAGCCAGAGACGGAGAAATGCTCCGCCCGGGATTTCTCGCACCTCCGGACAATCCAGTGCCGCAGCCCAAAGCTCACACTTATCGAGAAGAGTGGCCATAGGGAGATAATTCTGGCGAGCAATCTCCTTTAGCCGATGCGACGCAAAGGCAAGCTCCTCAGGCCAGGTTATGACATGGATCACATCAGGCATGAATCTCCGCTGTTTGCCTCTCAGTTTGTACGTTTCCGCAGCCCCGGACTTCAGCCTTTGGCACGCGCTGCAAATGACGAAAATATGTGCCGCGTCGCCCGCAGCGGCATCCATCGTGACCAACGAGTTCCGCCATGTCCTCAGTCAGTAGGAGAAACCCCGGGAAACTTGTTGGCAGGACGCTCGAAACTTGCAGCAAGCCCAGCTGGCCGGGAAGGACAGGCGCAAGTGTCAAAGGATCTCTGACGATCACCTCCGCGAAAGCGGGCACATGCTTATGGCCGTGTTCGCAATCCGGATAAACGACACCGACGTTCTCCACCATGCCGTAATAATCGATGACGCGATCCGCAGGGCAGCCGAATACGGATGACACGCCGTGGACGAACACATCCTTACTCACTGCGAGCTGTTCCAGGCGCTTCCACCCGCCACTGTGCAGCACGTGAACGTTGGGCATGGCCAACGCGATTCCCTTTCGTTGCAAGGGCTGCACTAGATGAGTCCAGATCATATAGGTGAACCCGTAAACTAAGACCTCAGTCTTCTGCCATTTTTCCGCGCACTTCAGCAACGTTTCTACCTCGAGGTCGAAGACACCTTGCGGATCATCGCGCAGACAGCAAGCGATTTCCGTTGCGAAAGAAATCAACGCTTGTATGGCGGCGCCTCGTGCTCCCAATTCCGGTAGACGGCGTAGATTCTCTGGGGTGTCAACCACCAAATAGGGCCTGCGGGTCGGTCCGATGAAGTCACGGATAATCACAGTTACCCCTTTTATCATCCGTCTGGAAGTGGCAGCGTCCAGGACCACTCGGCTGGATTGTTGGCTGGTCGTCCCGCTGGAGGTGAGAGTTCGTGTGATATCGCTTGCTGCTACCAGACTCAACGGCGGATTGGCCTTGAGCGCCGTGACCGGCAAGAACGGGAGGCTGGCGATCGTGTTCGAGGAACGGAAGTCGATGGGACAGTGACTCATATAGTTATGGAATTGCGGACTGCGAGTGCATGCGTAAACCAATTCTCGCTTCAATAGCTCAAGCAACGCATCGTGCCGTTCGCGGGGCGGCAGCGAGTAAGGACGCACATCTAGCAATGCCACTATGGATTGTTCGAGGTCTGCCAAATCGTTCACAGTAGTGTGGCAAGCTGATGACGGGCTATCTTTCCATTCGCACTTCTAGGCAATTCGGCGACAAACTTCAGCGTGGCGCCCGTCCAGTGAGGAGGAAGCGCACGCCAAATTCGTTCAGTTAAAGAATCCCCGGAATCTTCGGCCACAATAAGAAGAGCTAGGCCTTCTCCCTGCTCCGGATGTTTCACACCGATTGCCGCACATTCAGTGATACCGGAAATAGTTCCGACTCTTGATTCAACTTCAGCAACGCTTACCCGCAGGCCGCGGATCTTGACGAACTCCTCCGTCCGCCCTTTGACCCACAGGTATCCTTCATCGTCACAAGAAGCAGAATCGCCGGTCTTGAGCCAGCCACTCCCAAACTTTCGCTCTGTCCATTCAGGCTCGTCAAAGTATCCGGAGCACACCGATGGACCTCGTACCTGAATCTCACCGACTTGGCCCATTGGCAATACCCGACCTTCGTCATCAGCGATGCGGACCTCAAGGTTATCCAGCGGCAGGCCTGCGCTGCCCATCTTGTCACTTAAGCGAGCCGCTGGTAGGCAGGAAATCCGGGCGGTTGCTTCCGTTTGGCCATACATCGCGAAGAATTCTGCGGTCGGCACGATCGAGCAGAGTTCCCGGACATTCTCAGGGGCTAAGGCGCCACCGGCCTGCAGGAATCGCCGCAACCCAGGAAGTGTGATGGACCTGAGATTCGAACGGCGCAGCAATGCGTAGTAAATGAACGGAACACCCGCGAAGGTCGCGCAATTGTAGGTATTGACGGCATGTAACACTTTGTCGGCGAACATGAACCTAGAGTCAAACACCACGCCCCCACCTTGATACAGGTGCGTGTGGACCACGCTCGCGCCGAAGCAATAGCTAACGGGCATGACGAGCATTGCCGTATCGCCCTGGCCCAAGCGCTGGCTGCGGATGATGGCCTCCGTGTTGGACCTCAGATTCCCGTGGCTCACCATGACCAGCCGTGGGACACCCGTAGAACCGGAGGTGGGCATTAGTGCCGCGAGGTCGTTTTCTACACAGCCAGATGGTGGTAGCACGTCTGGAGAACAGATTTCGAAGCCTCCCTCGATGTGCCAAACAGCGGTCTTCTTGCTCGAATCCCCTTTCCTAGCTTTGGCCATCCAGATGGCTCGCGCCCGCGACTTCGCGATCAGCGGATCACCGGACATTGACAGCAAACGTTCCTCGACCGGAACCGGGACAATTCCAGCATACATGGCGCCAAGATAGGCCAGCGTGCTGGCTGGGCTTTGAGCACAGCCCACCAACAGACGATCGCCGGGCCGCAACCCCGCAGACAGAAAACCGACCGCGAAGCCTACGATCAAGCCGGGAAGTTCATCGCCGGTAAGCGTTAGTCCCGTTGCGGCGTCGACCAAGCGAGAGGCCTCGCCCAAGTGACGGACGAGGCGGCCGGCGAAGTTGTATTCACTGGAGATGTTCCACCTAAACCTGGGCTAGCTTGGAATGAAGTACTCGGCAGATCTCTTTCACGTTCTCCATCGCCATCAGGTCATCCACGTCGAGAGTCAGCCCGAAGGTCTGCTCGAGGCAATCTGCCAAGGTCACGTGGCCCATCGAATCCCAATTCGAAACGTCGGCCGGAACCGTGTCAATGGTGATCGACTGCGGATCAACATTGAATGCGCAGTGAAAAGCGGTACGTACCTTTTCCAACAGATCTGTTTGGCTCTGATTTTTCATTTTCCTCTCAGCGGCGCGTTTTTCTTGTCGGAGTCCAGCCTGAGCGGCGAATCAGGCAGTTTCCAGGAGTTGAGCAGCCTTGAGATCAAGCCCCGAAAGCCAGGCACCACTCGCCATCGAGACGGGACAAAAACGCATTACCGTTGTTCAGCGGCTCCAGGAAAGCGGGTTTGCGCGAATGGGCCACCATCCAACCGCCCCGGCAAGTAAAGAAGCAGTTCTTTTCCGAAAAGTCGGTCATCCATTGACGATCCACGATGCCGCGAAGCGCAATCACATCGTTGCTCCACGCATCATGAAAGAGATGATCGAGAATGTTCTTAGTGTTCCGCCGTTTGCCGCCGATCTGGACCACTTCACCCATACATCCCGGTGTAGCGGTGTAGATGTACCAGCCGACGATTTTCCCAGCTTGGTCACGCAGCACTACCTTTCGCAACTGCGCGCCGTGACGCTTCATCCGTGCCATGAAACTCAGAAGCCAGGTGAGCGAATTTGCGTCATATTCAGGCCAAAGCGAATATCCATTCCGGAATTCTTGCTGGCAAGCAAGCAGCGTTCCCACGTCAAGTTCTGTGCCCTGGAGAGAGGATTCTCTTTGACAAAACGGGCTGAACGAAAGGCTCCCTGCCAGACGATCCGCGGCGGCGCAGAACGGCCTAGCCGCGGACGCCATGGAAGCAGCTACGGCGTTCGCGGCGAGGCGCGAGAACGCAAATGCTGCAAAGCGAGCTGGACGCAACACGCGCACCCAATGGACGCTGAAATCTAGGATGGTGGTGAAGCCAAGTCGTTCCAGTAGCACTCGGGAGACATCGTTTGCCGAATCCGTCAGCGAAAGGTCCTGTCCTGCTGACATGTAGGTCCGCAAGAGGTGCAGACCCGCCAGACTCGTCCGAGAATCCGGATGAACCACAAAGTTTCCCCCAAAGGCAGTGAGAACTGATTGGCCCCCCAGCGACATTCTGCGTGGCACTACGCCCAGGAATCCGGTGATCTTTCCCCTATCATCGAATACCAGCGAAGGTTGCGAGCCGTCGATCCACGGATTCTTGAAATAAAGTTCGTGAATGCTGGACCGAACCTCAACCGGGGAAGACCCATGACGTTCGCGCTGGACCGTCCAGTAGAGGTCTGCCACCGGCGGAATGTCGTCTTCCGTGAAGGGACGTACGGGCATAGTCAGGCCGGATCTGGGTCGCGAAAGCCAAGGTTTTGACCGCTGGCGGACGCCTTCAGCCCCTCATAAGCGGCCAACAGATCACTCGACCGAGCCAGGTCGCGGAGCTCCATAAATGGCAAATCGGTCTGAAATCGTCTCCGTAGAGACTCTTTCCGTCCGAGTACTGTCCAAAACTAAGCTTCATTGATTCCTTCTACTTGCTTCAGCAAGTCAATTCACTGAATACCCGTGGTCCTCCGGACCGCGATGGACGATCGCGCCCGCCTTCCGTTTCAGCAGAGTCCGAGTGATCTTGGCCTCCGAGTCAAACTCGAGTTGGCCGCAGATCCTACAAAATGCGTCTCCTAAAATTCACTTTCCGAGTTGCTTGCTGATACCGGAGCAGCGATCTTTCGTGCGCTACTCGTGGCAAGACCTGGAGAAGCACAGGCAGCCATAGCCTGCTCGTAGATCTCCATCAGTTGAGAGTAGTTTTTCTCAGAAGTGTAGTCAGATTCGTACTTGCGCCGGGCAACTCGCCCCATCCGGGCAAGTTCCAAGGGATGACTCCATGCCCATTTGACTTTTTCGGCCAGATCTTGTGGATCGCTAGGATTGAAATGCAGACCTGTCTTCTGATCATCAACGATTTCTGACATTGCTCCCAGCCTCGAACACAAAACCGGAGTTCCGCAAGCAAAAGACTCAATGAAGACCAAGCCAAAGGTCTCGTACCAAGTGCTGGGCACAATGGTGAGCCGCGCACCCTTGATCGCTTCAATGGCCTCAGGATGGGACAACCGTCCGCGAAAGGTGACTGCGGAAAGTCGCCATTCACGAGCTTGAGCCTCCATCCACTGCCGGTCCGGACCGTCTCCGACCACATGCAGGGGGTACTTCACGGGCAGCCTGTTCCAAGCATCCAGCAGAACCCTCGTACCCTTTGTTGGGTCTAGACGTCCGATGAAAAGAGCATATTCTCCAGCACCCAGCCGTTCGCCTGGGTCGGGCTCCGTAAAATTGGGTTTGACCACCAATCTCTCGAACGGAAATCCTGCCTTCACGAACTTCTCTTTGACAAAGTGTGTTAGAGCGATGTAGCGGGTCACCGAGTTCTGCCAGGTGCCCAGGGCTCGGTGGGTCGCCAGCATTAAGGCGACTGCACCGCTGGCTTGGCGGGAATTCCGGTAGCAACCATGAAGCACGCTTCGGAAAAGGCTGTGGTCCACACATTCTTCACAGGGGGAGCCCCCGCGGTAAAAGGATGATCCTGGGCAGAGCAAACGGAAATTATGAAGAGTCTGGACTACCGGGATACGTCGTTCTGAGCAAGCCGAATAAATAGAAGGCGAAATTACCATGAAGGTGTTGTGTACGTGGACAAGGTTGGGGCGCTCAGCATCCAGAATTGCTGCAAGACTTTGGCCCGCCTCTCGTGACCAAATCATCCGGGACGCAATACTGAGGCGGTCGATGACGGAATCATCTTTTAATTCCATGTTACTGCGAATGTAAGGAATTACCGTATGACCGGCCCGTTCAAGAAGGCGTTTTTCGCTCTGAAAGACCACGTCTTCTCCGCCAGCCTGACGGTAAGTATTGTGAACCAGTACAATTTTCATACAGGTCTTCTGCCTGTCGCGGATCATCAGATCTGCGTACGTTTCCCTAATCAGCCGCGCGAGGTGGCAAATCTATTCAGTTCCTGGACCAGTTCGGCGGCAATTTGCCGGATGGGCCTGAGCCGGTTAGGATCTGGCTTGGACGATCGTCCCGAAAGGGCGTCGCGCAGTTTCTGACAAAAATCGTCTAAGTCCTCTGGTGCGAATATACTCTCTGCCGTGAATAGCTCTGGGGCGCACCCCGCATATTTCGAACATAGGACCGGAATGCCGGAAAGGACCGCCTCGTTGGCGACGAGGCCCCAAACATCCTCAAGAGTCGGGAAAACCACAAGGTCGGCACTGCGATAGACGGAGGGCATTCTGTCCGGAGGCTGCGCAGGGAGGAAGTGCACGTTTTTCAAATCAAGAGACTGCGCGCGACGTTCGAGAGCTTGTTTGTCGCGGCCACTACCGACAAGCAGCAGCGAGAATTCCAGGCCGCATTGCTGCAAGCTTGCCGCCGCGTTCAGAAGCAACCCGATTCCTTTCCGTTCAATGAACTGGCCAACGTGCAGCACCACAGGGCGTGGCTGAATCACCCAGGCAGGTTGCACGTCAGCCTTGAATCGCTCCTCATCAACAGCATTTTGCGATTGCAGGATCAGCTCGCGCTTCACGCCCAAACTAAGCAAGTATTCCATGGAGGTCTGGCCGAAGGTGACCCAGTGCTCGGCCCAGAAGGCAAAGATCTTTCGAACCACTTTCTTCAAAAAACCTATACTTCGCTCGCTGTGTTCCGTTCCTTCCCAGCAGATCCACACGGGTTTGCGAAAAACGGTTCCATAAACCAGAGCGATCATCGAGCGAAAGCCCATTTCGTTGCTAATGACGACATCGGGCTGAAAGCGCAACAGATGCCAGGCAAATCCGGGAGTGATGTGAATGAATCGCTCGTCAAAAACTTTTCCTCTGACTTTCACGACATGACGAACTTGCCAACCCCACGCCTGAACGACTTTTGCGTTTGGCAATGCATCTTCGAAATTGCTCCAAGTATCGCGATTTGCTTCCTTCCCGCCGTGCAGAAGCAAAAAATCGAATTGCTCCGCCAACGCGGAATAGATGGGAAGGCGATAAGGCGCGATCATGTTGATAAGTAGGGCGAGCTTTATCTTCCTATTCGCCGTGATCATCGGACGATTCTCGACCGTGACAGGTCACCGCTCGGTTAGCAACGTCGGCACAGGGCCAATGTCGATGCTGGCCGCTTTTAAAGGATGAGAGTCTTCGAGAAGAAGCGTGGCGCTTGCCACACTCCAGGTCCGGGGCAGATCGAACTTGCGCTTTCCCTGTGTGTTCCAAACGATCCACTGGCTCTTTCCGTTGCGTTTCAGTTGGCAGGTCCAGGTGTGCTCGGCGCTTTCCGTGCAATCATTCATGGTTGTCCCAACCATCCAGCGTTGGATGATTTCGTACGCGCGCCCCGCTGGAGTGACTGTACGGGTATCCACTTTGTACGTAATGAGCCTCACGTATTGGTTGTCCCACGCGTACCAGTAAAATCGCTGAACACCGGCCGCCCAGTTAACAATGTAAGCCCGCGCAAGGAAAGCGGCGGCAAGTTCGTCGGAGTCAAATTTTGCCGGCGGAAGCCAACCTGTTTCAGTGTTCCAGACTGGTTTATCCGCCAAGCCGTTATCGGCAAGGACTTGCCGAACCCGTTGGATGATTGCGAGCATTTCTTCGGGTGGAAGTTGTGCATCGACGTAGAAATGAAAGCCAATGACGTCCACATACTGCCCTCCGCCTTTTTTTAAGAATTCCGCAAGCCAGGGGATTCCGTAAGCGGTAGTTGCTGAAGGAGAGGCTACAAGAGCCTTGGGATCGACGTTGCGGATGATCTGGGACGCTTCCCTGGTCAGCATCAACATTTGATCTATCGAGCCGCTCCAAAAATCTGGCAAATTCGGCTCGTTCCAGATTTCATATGCCTGAATGCGCCCTTTGTACCGTGCAACCACTGTACGAACGTACTCACGCCAATCTTCTATATTGGCGGGTTCCGCGGTAAACCCCGGATAATAGCTGGACTGGAGTTGCGGCTTCGCCGAGGCCCATGTCGGTGAACCTCCTAGGGTCAGGAGGAGACCCGTGCCGTGTTGTTCGGCCAGCGAAACATAGCCGTCTAACTTCTCGAATCGCCACTGGCCTTTAGCCGGCTGCAGATCCGCCCAAGTCACATTCGCGTCCCAAAGCCTCCACTGTGGTACGGAAACGTTCGGCCAGGACGTCGGACCCGGATAAGCTAGATGGTGAATGTGCATGCCAAAGTAAGAGGCGGGAATCGCCGCTTTCGGAGTCGGCAAGTCACTGGCAAACGTGGAGCCAAGAAACGCAGTGAGAAACGTCAGGATCAGGACCCGACCGCGGAAGCGTGCCATCTGCTCTCCTCTTGGAAGGCTGTCTCGGTGCCCGACACCATGCCGTAGATTCCTTCCAAGCGCCTCGTGCAAAGCTCCAAATTGAACTCTCGAACGATTACCTCGCGGCCGGCCCGCCCAAATCGTTCTCTCAATTCTGCGTTCTTCAGAAGTGTCGCCAGATAATGGGCCAGAGATTGCCAATCCCGCTCTGCCGCCAAGAACCCTGTTTTCTCGTGGCGGATGATCTCCGGGATCGCTCCAGAGTTGAATGCGACAACCGGCTTGCCCACCGCCTGCGCCTCCGCGCACACCATCCCGAAACCTTCCGCCTCTCCCGAAGGCATAGTCACTGAAGGCACGCATAACATCGAGGCCCGGTTCATCCAATCGCGAACTTCCCCTGGTGTCCCGACACCCAGGAACCTGTAACGTCGCAGCGATTGTCTCGCAAGGATTTCCAGCTCCTGGCGCAAATAACCATCTCCAATTAACACCAATTCGACTTCTGGGAGTTGTCTTTGTACTTCGGAAACTGCTCGAATCGCAAACTCTGCACCTTTTTGCTCAACAAGGCGCCCGACAAATAGAATGATGGGCCGGTCTTCCGTTGACGCCGGCTTAAACTTCACCGTGTCGACGCCCGTGTATGCGAGCAATATCTTGTCCGCTGGAAAGCCTTCCTCCAGCAGCTTGTGCCGGACGAATTTGGAAACCGCCAGGAAGGTTGCGCTGCTTGCTCTTAGTTTTTCCCTGTTCGCCATATAGTAGCGATAGCCTAAGTAGGTTTTGTAATAGCGCAAATTCGTAATTGTTATGTCAGAACCGTGAAACGTAGTAATCAGCGGAAGTTTCAGTCTGCTTGCTAACGGCAGTACACGCAGTCCATTCGGACCGTGGTGTGCGTGCAGCAAAATCGGCCTTAATGCTTCCAACTGCTTCGCCAGCCCTGGTGCGGAACCCCAAAGCTTGAATCTTATCTCGTGAAACCTTGCGAACGGTCCGCCGCGATTCACGAGATAAACGTTTTCCTGCGACAATTCCAACCCCGGAACCCGGCGCGATCCGGCAAACACGGGTTCGTATTCACGTAGTGCGCTCGCCTGCGCCTGAATGAAAGTTTCCGAGGGATAGAGCAAATGATCGCAAAAAACAATGACCCTTGGTTTACCAGCCATGTTCACCCGGGCTCTCCTATGGGAATCAACGGTAATCCGGCTTCTCCTTCAGTAATGTACGCGAGCTGCAGCAGATCTGTGCCCACAATGCACGAAACGCACATTGCCCATTCGAGCAGTTGCATGGCAATAGTGACTTCGCCCAGGTTATGGAATATGAAGTACAGGAGGAACGCAAGGGGCCAGAGCTCCGTACCAAACTGACGCTGCCTAGACAAACAGACAGCGCGCTTGATTCCTGTTCCGATGAGGACAACCGTCAGTAGCAATCCGATCGCGCCCAAAGTCAGAAGCATTTCGAGGTAGCCGTTGTGGGAATACATGACCGGGCCGCGGAGGACTTGGTTGACCACGAAAGATTCGGGGGAAGCGCCCAACCAGAATGCCGAATAGCCGTAGCCCAGAATCGGCCTCTGCGCAATGAACGAGATCACCAAGCCCCAAATTTCCGTTCTTCCGGTTAAGCTCGACGAGCGACCTACGAGAGTCATAACCCTGTCGCTATTCGCAAAGACCAACGACGAGCCCACCGACACAAGAACAGTGATGAACACAGAAGCGGCATATAACGGAACGTGAAATCTAAGTGTTACAAACTTGTGTACACTTACCAAGATCAGCGCACCTACAAGGGCAACTCCCGGCGTGACGGAATCCGAATTCAGCAGTAAGAACACAGACAGCAACATGGCAAGACCTTTGAGCACTTTCGCAAAGCGGCTGGCCGCCGGAAGCTGCCACTCCACGAGCAACGACAGCCCCATCGCCGCTCCCAAGGCATTCTTGTACCCGAACACCCCCATCCACTCACCCTCGCTGGAGATGCCGTAACTGGGGAACAGCACGACGCAACCGAGGCTTAGGACCGCGAGTACGCGGAATAACCAACTCAACATGCGGAGTTGTTCTTGGAATGAAACTCGGACGGCCAGCGCTATTCCGAACAGGGTCGTGCCGAAGAGCCCTATAGTTTTCCGCAAAACCAGATCCGGCATGTCCGCCCACAAACTGGACAGCACTGCGAGGACGAGCAGCGACACAAGTGACCAGTTACGGCGCAGAACAAAGAGAGTCTCCCGGTACCACGGAAGCAAAACCACAGCTACACCTAAGTAGCTAATTCCGAGAACCAACCGCCACGCGGGGCTACCGTCAAGCGCCGTGTGATCTCTATCCAGGACCATGGCTAGGAGGCCTCCGGACAGAATGAGTGCACAGCCTCCCAGCACCAGCAATTCAAAGAGTCTTCGCGTTCCGTTCATGCTCCTGCCCTTGCTTCGACCACTTCTGCCCGGCTGGCCAGATGCTGCGAGCGGCGGAGCAGTACGAACACCGCCGTGGCGACCGCGCTTAGCAGCAACGCGTCGGACGCAATACTCGACCATGCCGCTCCACGCCATGAATAAGCCGGAATAATCCACATATTGATACACACGTTGAACACTGCCACTCCAGCGCTGATCGCGGTGCGCAGTGCTTGGTAGCCCGCTCCCGTGAGCGCGTCCGCGAAAAAGGAGTGAACCGCCTTCAGCAACGGCAAGACCGCGAGCCAGCGCAACGCTTCCGAAGTCTGCCGGTATTCGCTGCCGAGAATTAACGGCACCACTCCGGCACCCGCCAATAATGCAGCTGCGATCAACGTCGCATATCCCAGAGCACGCACGATCAGGGGCCGGGCATACCGAAGCGTAGCCGGAATGCCGTCCACGCCAACCCGGAAGAAATTCGGATAGGCGGCCACTAACACCGAGCCCACGGGCGCGAAGCTGACATCGATAAGCCGATATGCCGCGCCATAGATACCAGTTGCCTCAAGGGTACTCAACCGAGCGAGCATAGTTTTGTCGATGTCGTTGTAGATGGTCTGAGCACTTTGCGCGACGGAAAAGTAGAAGCCCTCTCTGATTTCTGCAGCGCGGCGTGCAAAGCTGAATACCGGAGTGCCCAGTTTTGCCAGTACCAAAATCAATGCCAGGATCGAGACCATGGCTGTGCTGACCAGATAGAACCCTCCCCACTCGAGCGCCGTGGGATTGCTCTTAACGCTTGCCAGTATTACCGCCGCTGCCAGCCGAAGTGCGCTTAGCAGCACATTGATCGAAGCTGTCCATTTCATGCGCTCAAACGCCTGGAACGCCTGCGCGCAAATGGTCGCAATGCCAAGGCAAAACAAATCGGACGCCGCGACCATCATGATCAGTTTCATAGGAATCGCGGCGGGAAATAGAAAATGCGAGATCCCCACCACAACGGCAAACGAAAAAGCGGCTGACACTATTGTGGTTACGAGAGCGCTTCCAAAGTTCCGTCGAAATTGCCGTTTGTCACGAGAGACATTCTTGATCAGCAGAAATCCGCTGCCCATAGTTGCAAAAGGTAACAGAATACCGACTAGACCAACGACGCCAACAAAGGCGCCATATTTCTGCGCGCCCAAGGACCGGGCAATTACGATGAAATACAGCGCCTGAATAAGTAGCTTGAATCCCTGGCCTAGCAGCATCCACACCGCGTTGCGGGCCAGATTGCTTTTCAGGTGCCGGAGCGACTTGAGTTTAGAGAGCAAGGGCTATCTACGCTTCACTCAATTTGAGCCGCGGTTTGCTCGTAGGACCTGCTATCCGATTTTCCGTCAGAACCACCAAGTCCAACGGAGATTTGCAATCCCGCAACTTCTTTCGAAAGGGTTTCTCGGTACGATTCAATGGTTTTCGCCAAGCCCGTTCTTAGATCAGTCTGGGCCTGGAATCCAAATTCCTCGAGAGCCTTCTGAACGTCAAGCCTGCGCCGCGGCTGACCATCGGGTTGCGATGTGTTCCAGACAATTTCGCCCTCATAACCTACAAGTTCCCGAATCTCATCCACCAGTTCCTTGATCCGAATTTCATTTCCGGTGCCCAGATTGACCGGCCCCTTGCCATCATAACGCAGCGTCGCTAGGACGATGCCCTCGGCGGCATCTTCGGCATAAAGAAATTCGCGGCTTGCGCTCCCTGTGCCCCAAACTTCCACGGATGCGGATGCGGTCTCTTGCGCATGAACGAACTTACGGATCAGCGCAGGAATGACGTGACTTGATTCCGGATCAAAATTATCGCCCGGACCATACAGATTTGCCGGGATCAAGTAGATGGTCGGCAAGCCATACTGCTCGCGATATCCCTGGGCCATGACGAGGAGCGCCTTCTTGGCTATGGCGTAGGGGGCATTTGTCTCTTCGGGGTAGCCATTCCACAGCTCTTCCTCCTGGAAGGGTGTTGGCGTGTGTTTCGGGTAGGAACACGTAGTGCCGACGATCACGAGTTTTTCGAGCTGGCCATACCGCCGGGCTTCGTCGATCACGTGCAGACCCATGGCCATGTTCTCGTAGAAGAAACGTCCGGGATTGTTGCGGTTTGCACCGATCCCACCGACCGTCGCAGCGAGATGAATCAGCATCTCCGGGCATTGGTCGGAATAGAGCCTTTCGGCCTGCCCGCGATGGCACAGATTGTACTCACAGCTTCGGGGGACGAAGATTTCCGTCGCACCGTGCGCTCTTAGCCGTTCTAGAACACACCTGCCCAAAAATCCGCTTCCACCAGTGACAACGATCTTCTTGCGTCCGAAGGATTGCATCGTTCACTCCCTGTGAGGAGCTAGTCCGTCATCGAAGCCGTTGCCCGTCGCTCAAACGCGCCGCTCAGCTTGTCGTCCAACAGTCGCATATCCGCTTCCACCATGAGCTTCACTAATTCTTCAAATCCCGTTTTTGGCCGCCAGCCCAACTTGCGGTGAGCTTTCGAGGCATCACCCAAGAGCATGTCGACCTCCGCCGGCCGAAAGTACCGCGGGTCGATATCCACGTATTTTGTCCAGTCAAGCCCTACGTGCGTAAAGGCCAATTCGACAAACTCCCTTACTGAGTGCGTTTCCCCCGTGGCAATGACATAATCATCGGCCTCTTCCTGCTGTATCATCAACCAAATCGCTTCGACGTAATCCAGCGCAAATCCCCAGTCTCTTTTGGCCTCCAGATTGCCAAGATAGAGGTGGTCCTGAATACCCGCGCAGATACGGGCCACGGCTCGGGTAATCTTGCGGGTGACAAATGTTTCGCCACGCCGTGGGGATTCGTGATTAAACAAGATCCCGTTGCAGGCGAATAGTCCGAATGCCTCGCGATAGTTCACGGTTGACCAATACGAATACAGCTTCGCGCAGGCATAAGGGCTGCGTGGACGAAATGGTGTTGTCTCACTTTGCGGGACCTCCGGCGCATTACCATAAATCTCACTGCTCGCGGCGTTGTAGAATTTCGTCCGAATTCCTGACTGTCGGATGGCCTCGAGCAAACGAGTTGTGCCCAAGCCCGTAATATCTCCCGTGTATTCAGGGATGTCGAAGCTGACGCGCACATGGCTTTGCGCACCCAAGTGATAGATTTCGTCAGGCTTGATCGTCAACAACAGCCGAATCAGATTGGAAGAGTCGTTGAGGTCGCCAAAATGCAGGAACAATCTGGCGCCTCGATCATGGAGGTCCGGAAAGATGCAATCGATCCGTTCGGTATTGAAACTGCTTGCGCGGCGCTTGATGCCATGCACCTCGTATCCTTTGTCCAGAAGGAGTTCCACCAAATACGATCCATCCTGACCGGTGATTCCAGTAATTAAAGCTTTTTTAGCCATTGTGTTTTCCCAACCACTTGATTGCACGCAAGAACCCGAAATTCGCACCACGCCAAACTCACCATCACGAGATGGTGTGCTCGTTTTGCCCGCCATGCCTCTCGGCTGCCGGGACCTTCGAAAAGCCCATCAGCTCAAGGCCGACAAACCAGAGAGCGTGCGGAATTGTGATTATGTAGCGTTTCCAGAGGCGGCGTGGTTCAGCAGCAAGGCGAAAAAGCCATTCAAGGCCGTGATCGCGCATCCACACCGGCGCGCGCCACACATTGCCCGAGTTCAGGTCAAAAGCAGCACCAACCCCCAGCATCAGCGGGACCTTAAGCTTGTGACGGTGTTGGTGCATCCAAGTTTCCTGTTTTGGCGTACTGAGCCCAGCCCAGAGCACATCGGGTGACGCCCTCTCCACTACCGCTGCGAGCTCTGCCTCCTCGGCATTCGTCAAGGGACGGAACGGAGGAGTGTAGGTCCCGGCGACGAGAATTCCAAATCTCTCTCGGAGTGTGTTAGCGAGACGCTCGGCCGCACCGGGAGTTCCGCCATAGAAGAAATGCCGGTATGCGCCGCCACTTTCTCTGCAGAAATTGTCCACCAAGTCACACCCGCTGACTCTCTGGCGAAAGCGATGTCCCTTGATGCGACCAACCCAGACCAAAGGAGTGCCGTCAGCCACAACCAAGTCGGCGGAGTTCAAGACACGTCGGAAGGCCGCATCTCGGCGGGCTACAGCTACCCCGTGCATGGAGGTGACGGCTACAAAACGGGCATGGGATTGACGGTCCCCAAGCCAAATGCGCAGATGTTCGATTGTTTCTGCCATCTCGATGACGTGAACCCGCACCCCGAGAATTTCAAAACTCGGAACGTCGGCGGTACGCCTAACCTCATCCCGCAAAAACCCCGTTCCAGAATCCGTTCCGCCGTTAAGGCCGTGCACGCTTACGTTTGGCTCGCTGTCCATCCCGGCCCTCCGGTTGCTGTTATGTTTGCGCTGGTCTCATGCCGCGCCGGATCCCCTGAGCACAGCCGGGATGGTTAGCGCCAGAATCTTGATGTCAAGCCACAACGACCAGCGATCAATGTATTCCATATCCAACGTCATCCACTGTTCGAACGGAATGGTGTTGCGCCCGTACACCTGCCACAAACAGGTAATTCCCGGCGGCACACTGAATCGCCTTCTATGCCAGTCCTCGCTGAAAAACTGATAGTCACGGACGGGTATGGCCCGCGGACCGACAAGGCTCATATCTCCCTTGAGCACGTTAAAGAGCTGGGGTAATTCATCGATGCTGGTCCTCCGCAGTACGCGTCCAAGCGGAGTGATGCGGGGATCGTTCTTGATCTTGAATACGGGGCCTGTCATTTCATTCAAGTGCAGCAGGTTTTCCTGATCGGCCTCCGCTCTGGGAACCATAGTCCGGAATTTAAACATTGTGAAATGCCGCTTGTTCAAACCAACCCGTTGCTGCGCAAACAACACCGGCCCGGGAGAAGTCAGTTTGATCAACACAGCCACAACCAGAAACAAGGGCGCAAAAAGAATTAGCAATACCAACGAGCCCACGACATCGAGCACCCGTTTCAGCAGCAACTGCCAGCCGTCAATTCCGTTGCCATTCGCAATGATCTGCGAGGCTTCATCCATGACCGCGGTGCGCGGCCGAGCGATCTTCAAGTCGAAAAGGTCTGTATCGAAACGCAGGAGGACCCCGTGGTGTCCAACGAGTTTGGCTATCTGAGCAGCTCGTTCGTAGAAGGAACGAAGAGGCAGGAAGATAGCCACCTCGTCAACAACTTTGTGTCTAAGGAACTCCGGTAAACCCTCGTAGCTGCAGGCAAGCCGGAAGCCGGTGGTCTTAAACCCTTCCATCCCCGGCCAATCGTCGTCCACAAATCCTAAGAGGCGATAACCGCGTTCCGGCATGGCCTCAACTCTCCGACCGAAGTCAATGGCCCGCGCGTTCGTCCCGAGAACCAGAACGTGGCGCAAATTGCGACCACGCTTCCGAAGACCGTGAAGCACATACCTAAGCAGCATCCGCGTGGCGATGACCACTGCCGACCCAATCGCCCAGAAGGCTACAAGGAAGTAGGGGGTGATGATCAATATGAAGAATAGTTTGGCCTCACACCAGACGCACGCGGTTGAAACCGTCATCGCACGCAACACCTCGGCGGCTTCCGCGCCCTTTGTCGACATGCGCTTCGATTGATATAGCCCACACATTGAAAAGACTCCGTGGCACGCCAGAATGGCGATAACGAATTCCACGCAGCTGGAGAGGCTGACCTTGCTTGCCAATACGGTTGCGACGGTTGTCCACTTGCCCGTGTTAACACTTACGATCGCCGCGGCTCCGAACGCCAGCATAACCAGACCGATGTCCGCAACTCGCAGAGCGTTGAAGACAATTCGGCGCGTGATTTCATTTTGGGGACCCATTTTGATTTATCCTCAGTCTGGAAGGTCAAGTCTGGGCTGGGCTAAACACGCTCAACTTCAAATCCATTGATTCGAATCGCAACTGATTTCTGAATGAGATCCACCGAAACGACAAGACTCCTGTCGTTCTTAATGGCCGCCAGGATGCCTTCTATCCCATTCAAAACTCCCCCGCGAATTCGGACTCTCTCGCCGACCTTGATGAACTCATGCGGCGCCAGCGGTACTCGGTGGTCCATGATGGCCTGCAGGTTTTCAATTTGCTCGTCCGGGACAGGCGTTCCACTTCCAGGCATTCCAGCAAACCGTAGGACTCCACTCGTTCGCAGAACATCCACCCGCGATTCCGCCGTCACAGGTATTTTTACGAAAACGTAATGCGAGAACAACGGCGACTCGATCCATTGCTGCCGGTCGCTCCATTGCCGCTTCTCCCGGCGCAAGGGAAGAAAACTATGAATGCCTTTCTCCTTGAGTCCTAGGCTCACCTTCTTTTCGTGCCGTGGCCTAGTTTGAACGGCAAACCAAGATGGGTTCTCGGACCGAACTCCAACACCGCCTGTCCGCGATTCTGCTGAGGCAGTATTTAGGATAGATAGAGACAAGGCTCCGCCATTCTGAGTCACGCGGGATAATACAAAAGTAAAAAAGCGCCGGCTGCCCGATGTTCGGACAGCTTCTAGAGTCGCTTGTAGAGAGCCAATGGAATTGGGAACGTTCGCTTGTTCAGCACCGCTCCCAACACTGGAATCCTTGTTGCCTCGAGGCTCTCCATCACTCGCAAAGCGGCCTCTCGCCGCGTCGCATTTGCCTCCAAAACGAGAACTATGCCATCGGCTAGCCGGCCAAATACCATCGCGTCGGCGCAAGAATTCAATGGCGGCGCGTCAATCAAAACATAGTCGAATGCGCTGCGAAGTTCCGCGATTCTCTCTTTCATCCGGCCACCATTGAGTAGACTGGCAGAGTCCCTTCCCAGTGAACCAGACGAAAGCAACCAAACGTTCTCACGGCTTGTTTGCTTTGCGAATCCCCGGATTGCGCCTTCTTGGCGCAGGGAATCGGCCAAGCCGTGATGATTGTCCACACCGAACAAATGCGGCAAAGACGGCGTGCGAAAATTGCCCTCCACGAGACAAACAGATCCGCTGACATTCTCAGCCAGTAATTGCGTGGTGATCGCGCACAGGCGCGTGCAACCGTTCCCCGAATCTATCGCAGCGAACACTACGGCTTTGGGTGGCGTTTGCTCTGACGTCAGAAACAAGCGTTGCACCAGCTTCAACGACTCTTCTCGGGTTGCTGCCGGCGCTTCCGCCAGGATCTCTGCGATGGTTGACGTTTTGTCCTCAGCTGCAGCTGCAACCGCCCTCTCTCTGAGAGTAGCGGAACCGCCAAGTCCGATTCCCACATGCTGCGCGAATTCGTAGTTCTTGCTCATGAATTCGCCCGCCGCCCAAGGAACTCCTGGGGGACTGCGTTCTGCTCGCGCGCTGGTTGGATTTCTTGTGTGACTCGCTGATTCAATTTATGGCCACCTGCCTGGGCACCGAGGTAACAACGGGAATGTTGAGAAATTCAGCGACTTCAGCTGGCGTTCGGAATGATGGATCCATGAGTTCCGCCAGGTACCCAGCCCCAATTCCCCCCAGCACTGCCAGGACAAATCCGAGGACTCCGACTTTTAAAGGGCTGCGTGCCGGCAGAACAGGAACGTACGCCGGAACCGCAATCGCCACGTTTGCAAACCGCTTCTGATCCAGGGCATCGGACGTGCGTTCCTGTTCGCGCTTGTTTAGGTACAATAAGTAATTGCTTTCATTTGCCTTTGCTTCCCGCAGTAGTTTCCCCTGCCGCACTGCTTTTACATCCAGACTCACCATTTCCGATTGCATGCTGCGGATGGTATTTCTCAGCGCCGCAGCGGTCGCCCCTTCTGAAGCCAAGTCCGCTTCAGTCCTGGCCTGATCTTGCCGCAAATATTCGAACGTCGGGTCGCGGTCGGTCGTCTTGTTTACGTATCTCGCTTCTTCTGCGCTCACGATCGCCTCTTTCGTCTGCGCAATTTCTTCCTCCATTTCCTTCACTAGCGGGTAGGACGGGTCATATTTCATCAGCAATTGAGTTCGCTTGAGCTGCGCCGTTAGCAGTGTGGATTGCAGCTGGTCTAACAGGAGATTTGCAGAAATGGAGGCTTCAGCGGTGGAAGATCGAGCAGGGGTTACGGCCATCTGGTCTTTGATGTTTTCGATGCGCTGCTTGTCGGCAGCAATCGCCTGGCGGGTGTGGTACATGTTCGCCTGCGCTGCGATCAATTGTTGCGCCATGTCCGTACGCATAATGTCAGGGGCCGCTATTCCTTCGGTTGTGCTGAAGTCCACGAGTCGGCGCTCTGATTCGGCTAGGGCCTGCTGGTATTTATCCGTTTCCTGAGCGAAAAAATCGAAACCGCCGGCAGGACGTTGGAGCCGTAGATGCTTCTCCAGGTAGAGCTTTCCGAGTGTTTGCAGCACGCACGCAGGCGTTTCCGGCGAACCCGTATTTCCGTACCGCACATCGATCACGTGCGAAGTCCTTTGCGCTTCCACTTTGAGACTTCCCGCAAGCCCTTGGATCGCACTCTCGAGAACAACAGCCTTCTTTACTTCGGGATCGCGGGAATCGAACCGATCCCAAAAAGAGCTATGGGTCTCGTCCAACTTGCATGTCTCGACCACCTCGCGCAACATGTCCCGCCCCTGCAGCAGCGCTACTTCCGAGGCGACATCATCTGTCGTAATATCCTTGTTGGTAGCCTGCATGCTGACTTGTTGCGGGGTAACCGTAGGCTCGGAACGTTCCCGCTCAACGACTACCTGCATCGCGGATACGTAATAGCTCGCCCCACTCCATGCCACGAAAATTGCGACCGCAAAAATCGCACAAAATGTCACGAGGACGACTTGCTTCTTGCGAAAGAGGGGCGCGACCATGTCTCGCATCGTCAATTGGCGGATTTCGCCGGCAGCTGCCTTCTTCGAAGTGAAGTTGCCCACGTTACCTCCGTCCGTTGCGATTTCTACGAAAACGCGTTGCCAACCCGCTTTCAGTGAAGTGGCGGGCTATATGGACTGATCCCAATGTTATAGGGTACGTATCTTTGAAACTTTGTGATGGCTTTCTCTGGCACGAAAATCATGTCGCCGGGCCGCAAGTGGACGTCCTCGCTGATGTTCTTTCCATTTAGAATATCTTTGATTTTGAGCTCACGAACTTCCGCCCAGTTCGACGATACCGAACGATATAGAAATACCTGGGTCTTCCCTGTCGCAGCGAACCCGCCTGCAACCGCAATGGCTTGTGTCACGGTGATGTCGTAACGCAAATCGTATTGCCCAGGCTTCCCCACTTGACCCAGCACTGTAAAAAACGGCTTTTGAAAATCGGCTAGATCCACGTTGACAATTGGGTCGTGCAACGCACTCGCATAAGCCTTTTTAACCGCCTCTACAACGCCGGGTACAGTGAGTCCCTCCACACGGACTTCACCGGCGCTTTGCAGCGCGATGAATCCGTCGGGCTGCACCACCACTCTTTGATTCAATTCAGGCGAGAGAGGAAAAGAAAGTAACAAAACGTCGTCGCGGCAGATCCTGTAGCGCGGATTCCGTTCCGCAGGCGTTGGGTGTTGCACTTCGCTCTTAGTCCAAGGGTCCGGCTTGCTCACCGGTTTCTCCGAATCAACTGGCGGCTCCTGCTGGGCGGCTGCCGGCAGAGAGGAGCACAGCAAAAACACAATATCTAATAAAACAAGAACTCGGGTTACCCGTTCTCTCATTTCACTTCCTCCGGCCACCGTTCTTCCCGATTGCCCAACTTCACAGTTCTCGAAGGTCATCGCTCAACAGAGCCCTGATACACGCGCAGCCACGCTGTTCAAAAACCCAAGAAGAATCACGGCTTGGTCTGGGAAGTCCGTGAAATAAAAACGGCTACGCGAGATTTATGAAGGATCTTCATTGAGGGTTTGACAATGGGATGTGAATAGAACTTTAACTCTTGCGGGGAAATCTCTAGCTTCACACACTTCTCATAATTCCTTCATGTCAAACCAACAAACAGTTTGTATAGGTCTTGTATAGGTCGACTAACCTTATCGCATCAGGAAGACCTTTTGGAACTGCGTTCAAAACTCCAAGGTCTCTGAGCTGCACGTGCACTCAGGTAATTCGAGCTTCCTGTTAGCCCTGTTGACGTGAGGTGATCGATGCCCGCGTATGCCGAAATCCCAGCCGAAGGGTCGCGGTCATAGCTCGAAACTAATCGTTTCCGGATGTTATTGCATTTTCAGGTTTGGCGTAGATTCGCCACGCAAAGGGCAATCTACATTGACCTTGTGGCCATGCGCGAATGGCGTTCAGCCTTGTAGATGTAGGCAGCGCGCATCCGCCTGTGAGGACTACTAACTCGAATTGCAGCCGATGAGTACCGGAGCAAGGAGCTTATGTCCCGAACGTTTTTCAGATTTCTAACCTCGTCAGTTCTATTACTTCTTAGCGTCGCCGCAGTCCATTCCCAATCGGAAAAAGGGCAGATTTCCGGGCAGGTCACCGATCCACAGGGTCTAGCCGTTCCCGGCGCTAAACTGGAGCTCGTTAACCAGGACACTTCGGCGAGGCAAAACGCCGAGGCGGACGAGACAGGTCACTACGCTTTTGCCGGCCTTCCAAGCGGCCGCTACCGGCTGAATGCCTCTGCTGATGGTTTCAGGCCATTTTCCAGCGATGACGTTAACCTGTCTCCGGGGCAGGCCTTTCCATTCGACGTCAAGCTCGTAGTCCTTCAGGAGAAGTCGTCCGTTACCGTCGAAGGCGGGGGCGCTGGGCAAATAGAGACCTCGAACGCTGAAGTTTCAGGGACCATCAGCGAGACCGAAGTGAAGACTCTCGGTCTCAATGGTCGAATTGCATTTCAGTTGGTGGCCCTCTTACCCGGCGTGAGTAGCCAGACAGGACAAGATGAGGGCAAAACGGGCGTGGCAGGCAGCGCTAAGTACAGTGTGAACGGTGGTCGTGTTGAATACAACATTTTTGAGGTGGATGGAACCGACGTATTGAACAATGGTATCAACGCAGCACGCGGTGCAAACACGTTTATCGTCAATCCCAGTGTCGACGCGATCGGAGAAATGAAGGTTCTCACCTCCAACTACGGCGCGATGTACGGTAAAACGGCCTCCGGCATTGTCCTGATCACCACCAAGTCGGGCACCCCAGAGTTCCACGGCAGCGGCTATGAATTCATTCGCAACGAAATGTTCAATGCCCGCAACTTCTTTGACCAGCCCGGGAAAGCACCACTTTACCGTCGGAATGATTTTGGGTTCACATTGGGCGGACCGGTTTTCATTCCCAAGGTGTACAGCAGCGGTAAGCAAAAAACCTTTTTCTTTTTCTCACAGGAATTTCGCTACGAGAAAACACCTGTTGCTTATAACCAGGCTGTGCCCTCAAAGGCTGAACGCGGCGGCGACTTCAGCGACGTGTGCCCGCCGGGGGGGAGCCTCCCGCCCCTTGCACCTGGCGTGCAATTCAAGCAGGCTTACCCTGATTGCCCGCTCCTAAACGGGACCGCTGGCCTGTTTAACTACAACAACACCGGAAACGCTTCCGCGGGGGCTACAGACCAACTTCCTGTCGATCCGACCTCAGCGGCACTGCTGGCCACCGGTATCCTGCCGGCTCCTAATTCTGTCGGCGGATGCAACTCGACAGTATCCACGCCATCGAACCCCGCCTGCTACGTTGCGTCAGTTTCGCCCAGTACCCAATGGAACGAATCGCTCTTCCGAATCGACCAGAACCTCGGCACCACACAAGTTCTTTCTGTCCGTTTCATTCATGATTCCTGGAACACCAACGTTCTCACCCCGCAGTGGGGGCTCGTGCAGAACAGCTTTCCCACCGTTCAGAACCACATCGACGGTCCCGGTTTGAGCACGATTGCCAGCCTTTCCAGCGCTCTTCCGAAAGGCTTCTCGAACCGGTTGTCCTTCTCTTATGTTCAAGCCAAAATTGATTTGACGCAACTCGCGGGCCCGGGCGTGGATCTTTCGCGGCCAGCGATTCTGGACACCGCATGTCCTACGGATAGCAGCGGAAATCTGAACTGCACACAAACCGGTACCGGCTCCACGCCTGTGGTTTTCCCGATTGGGCCAACCAGCGCCTTTTTTGGCAACTCTTTCGGCGGCAAAATTCCCGCGCTCCTCTTCAAGGGAACAAACGCGGCCTACGGTTCACACGGCTTTAACATCGACACAGGATATACCCCTTGGACCGATACCATTCCCACCTATACGATCCGCGACGATGTCACCAAGACCCTCGGAAAGCACCTCCTACAATTTGGTGTCGAAGCGGTTTTTGCTCAGCAGAACGAACTGGGAGCGGCCAATGGGCTGAATAGTGGCGACGTGCAGGGCGTTATCTCTTTCAACGATCAGGGAGCTGGCCCCAGTCCCATCACAGGGTGTTCGGTGTGTACGGCCCATACTGATACTTCGAACGCATTTGCCAACTTTCTCGGCGCGCAGATTGCCACCTATCAGCAGGACAGCGTCCAAAACAAATATTACAACCGCTACAAATTAGCCGAGCCCTACGTTCAGGACGACTGGCGCGTGACAAAGCGAGTGACCCTGAATTTGGGTATCCGGTTTGGACTGTTTGGTTCCTGGTATAACTCCAAGGGCACTGCCTACAACTGGCTACCAACCGCCTACAACCCTTCGGTTGCCGCGGGCGTCTTTCTCGATCCGATCTTTGGATTTTTGGTCCGCTCCGAGTCGACAGCTTCGGGGAACAGCTTGGTTGCCGTGCCGTCAAATCTGAGCAATCCCGATGCCGCCGTTACCAACGGGTTGGTGCAATGCGGGGTCAACGGTTTGCCGAAAAGCTGTATGACCAGCCATATCTTCAATCCCATGCCGCGCATCGGTGTCGCCTGGGACGTTTTCGGAACCGGCAAGACCGCCATCCGCGCGGGATATGGAATCTTCTACGAACACGGCACCAGCTACGAAGCCAATACCGGGTCGCTGATTGGCAGCGCTCCGCTGACTCTAAGCCAAACGGAACTAAACCCGCCGAGTTACCAATGTATCAGCGGATTCGGCGGCCTTCGAACGCCGTGCAGTTCCTACTTTGCTAACGACCCTTTGCACCCGGTCATCACCGGCGCGATCGCTTACCCGATCAACGTCACCTCCATTCCCACCCAGGCCGTCTACCCCTACGTTCAACAATGGAGCTTGAGCGTTGAGCAGCAGATCTCGAAGGGACTCGCGGTAACCGCCGCCTACGTGGGAAGCGAAGGCACGCATTTGACATCAGTCCGCGATCTGAATCAGGTCCACCCGGTCGATCCCGCTCTCAACCCTTATCCGCTGGGACGGCCGATTATCTCGACCCTCGACTGCGCCGGCAGTTCCGGAGGCACTTTTGAATTGGGCGGAGTGGGAAATGTCAATGGCGGCACCACCATCACCGCCGGCCAACCCGCATGGGTCAACATGAGCATTGCGTGTTACGGCATTCCCGGCTTTGGCACTCCCTTTAATCCCAGCGTTTTTCGGCCGTATCCCACGCTGGGTAGCATTTTGTCAGTCGCCAACACCGCGAACTCCAATTATAATGCCTTCCAGCTTAGCGTACGCCGGACTGTAGCACCGATTGTTTTTGGACTTTCCTATACCTATAGCCACTCAATCGATAATTCGTCCGACCGTTCGGATGCGGATTTTGTCAACTCCTACGACCTAGCCGCCAACAGAGCGAGTTCTAATTTCGACCAACGCCACTCCTTGAGCATTAGCTACATCTTTGATTTGCCGCTCCAGAAGATCTTATACAATTTCACCCACTTGTTTGATGACGATCCCACCAGCGAACTGTCTAAGCGCGGGGCGGCCACCGGATCAGCGGGCTTCCAACCATCCGCCGTATCGGACGTGTTGCTTCGCGGGTGGCAGTTCTCTGGAATCACTGTCTATCAAACTGGAACGCCCTTCAGCGTGATCAACGGCGGAAGTTCCGGTGGAATCGGTGTCTCGGACAATGGTGGCGTGGCCAATTACTTTGGAACCGGGTCGTACGCCGATTGCGTCGGCAGTCCCTATATTCATGTTGCAAACAATGGAAAAGACATCCCGCAAACTTTCGGGCCTCTGCTTGACAACCCCTCTGCCTTTGCCGCTCCGCGCGGCTTGACCTTTGGAGATTGCGGACGCAATTCGCTTAAAAATCCTAGCCGCGTAAATTTCAATGCTTCCTTCCTGAAACACTTCCATGTTTTCGGCGAGCGCGATCTCGAGTTCCGCGCCGAGGGATTCAATATCTTCAACCACACGCAATTTCGAATCTATGACCCATCGCATCCCGGCAATACCGGCAACAACATCCTCGGATGTTATGGCGGCACCAACGTTAACTATTCGGCTGCAGGAGGAGGCGGGATCGATTGTTTGACCGGCACTTCATTCCTCCATCCCGTAGACACCCATGATCCGCGAATTTTTCAGTTTGGGTTGAAATTCAGCTTCTAGCATGACGTCTTGCGAATCATGCAGCGCATCAGCACGTATGTTCCGAGGCCTCAAGCAGTCGCCTGAGATTTTCCTTCAAGACATGTGAGGAGCACGCATGGTGATGGCAAGGCAAGTTCTGAAACTCCGACGAATAACAACAAACAAACTGGGAGCGCTGACGTTTCCGCGCCGTGAGAACTTTCTCCTGACGGCACTGTTGGTCAGCATTTTGCTCCTCGCAGCCAGCTGTGGGGAAACTGCGAAGACTGTGGTCTCACCGGCCGCCGGTCAAGTCAGTACTTATTTTGGCGGTCCTTTCAACGTCACCGGAAGTTCGGCCCGGCCTAGCGCCGCCGCTTTCGATCACTCGGCGAACCAGATTGCCGTTTCGAGCCAAATCATCACCACCGGTGCACAGGTACCCACCAACATTATCGACGGCACATTCACGTCGGCAGATACCGGTTTCCTGGCCGTCACGGAAAGCCTTGCATTTAATATTTCCAGCGGGTTTCCCTCGGCTCAGAATCCAGCTCTAACCGGCGCCTGGGCCGTAGACATTCCGGGAGCGGGAGCTTTGGCCAACTTTCTCAGCCTCCATACCACTGGCCCAATCAGCGCGGCGCCCACAGCGATGGCGCAAAACACCGCTTGCCCCAATCTTACCGCCGCAAGCTCGTTCTTGTACGTGACCGTGCCAAACGCAGCCCTGCTCACCGACATGGCCGACTACGGAATGGTTCAGATCAGTTCCCTGGGATCCGCAGTCACCTTCGCCACTCAGCCGTTTCTCGTGGGCCCTAACCCACAAACGACTTCAACCGTGACCGGTGGCTGCTCAGAGACAGTCTTGGGCGCAGTCACCGCCTATCCGCTGAACACTTTCGGTTTCTCTGGCGCTCCGGAACTGATCGGTATAGGGAGCTCAGGGCTTTTGGTAAGCAACTTTGATCCTGCGCAAGGCGATTTGGGCGCCTTCGGCGGTGGAACTGGAGTCATCGGTGTCGCTGAGCCCTCCTCAGCGCCAGACGTCAATTCCGTGATCTCCGCGAAATACAATGGCTTCATTTTCTCGCCAAGCAATCCCGTTGCGCAAAACAACGGCTATGACATTACGGTGCTTGCTTCGGCTTTCGGCAATCACAGTGCAGCGTCCGAAGCCTGTTCCGCCTTGCAAGCCTCGCTCGTTGCGAACAACGGCCAGGGCGGAACGGTTCCCGTTCTTCCCTCCCCCAACAGCGTCTATGGCGGCGAATTTCTCACCGTCTCCGCGACGGGCAGCGTCAATGACCCCACCGGAGCGAGTGGGTCGGAAAATTGTGACGTGGTGATTGATCTGGGCACGCAGGACGCCAACAACAATGGACTATTCCCCAATGCCACGGTCTTCATCGGTTCGAATTTTCCTCCGTTCAGTGCTTCCCAACCTTGGACTTGTGGCGGTGGCGGCGTGTGTGCGGTTTCTTTTCCGGCGGCCGCGATCGTCGGACAAGTGCAGGGGCACTACGTGATCTTCGTGGCCTCCAGCGGCGGTTCCACTCCTCCGGCGCGGCTTCCCGATGGAGCCGGAAACGTTCAGCCGCAGCGTGTAGGTATTTATCTGTTTGAGAAAATGTAATCAGCCGCGGTTTGCGCCCTTATGTGCGTGTTTCCTAGCGTGAGTGCGAGCTGTCCTGGATCGTTGATGGAAACCGCGCCCAAAGGATTTTATTTTTCAATGGCTCGGTCCGTCTTTCTCTGCAAACCGGGTGTTATTTCTATACTTTAACTTGTGCGCGCCTTGAAGAATCTCTGCCTGAACCTTGTTATACGCAGAAGTCGGTGTGCCTTCCCTGCTTCCGCGGGAATCTGCTTTTGTGCCCGGATTTGCGACCATACGAATTATTGATAATTATTTCTTCGTTCACATCACCGAAATTATGTCCGGGTACAACAGCTGGCACTGGGCGAAACGCAGGCACTGTCGAGGATGAAAAAGCAGTGTACTGATTCATTCCTCTAGCTGTTCGTGCTCTGCTTGCGCTTCGTTCACGGAAGGGCTCCTCAGCCTCGCTCTTCTACGGCATTGTCATTTCACTTGGTAACAAAAGGAGAAAAGATGAAATTTGCAAAGTATCTGGTTACGCTCGTGTTTGCGTTCTGCGCATTCACGAGTATCACCAACGCTCAAAATGTCCAGTTCCTGGGAGGTGGTTCGTCAGCCCTGTTCCAGGAACTCGGCCAAGGCGCGTTTAATATTGTCAACGCGACCCCAGGCCAAGGTTGCCTTTGGACCTCGGGCGCGACGACAACCAATCCCCCTGGCGCCGGTACCGACTACTTTGCGGCTCGTGATGCTCGCGCGGGAATTGCCAATAATGGTGATGAGAATGGAAAACTCTTTATCGCCTGGAACACAAACGGTGGTACATGCGCGGCCCCCACGGCCGGTTATAGCATCTATGCCTACATGCAGTTGGACTCGGCTATCGGAGACCGCTGCTTTTTCGAAAACGACGGCTCAGGTCACACCGGTTGCCTTCTGATTGCGATTCTCAACGGTGCAGTAGGGGCCAATCAGATTAGCACTCAAGCCGACGTCCCGGCCGCCGCCCAGCTGCCTGCAGTCATTGCCACCGCCCTCACCGCCGGTGCAACGGCTGGCCATTTCTTTGTTGCCGGCACAGACGTCCGGCCAGAAGACGCCCTGTTCGCCACTCAACGCGCCCTCGCGCCATGCAACCAGTTGATCCTCCGCCAGTTCTTTAACAACACCTCTTACGCCGTGTTTGGCGGGGGCTATCAGCTTGCCAACCCCAACGTTGGCGCCCAGATTGCCGGCGATCCCGCCTACGGCGGCGGCACTTTCAACGTTGTGAACTTCAATATCACCGGCAGCGACCCAATTAGCGGTGCTGCAGTGCCCGCGGCGTATTCCGTCAGCACCGTTGGGGCGCAGCCCATCCTCATCATCGTTGGTCCCAATACCGATGGTGCCGTTGCGCAGATGGCCGACATCACCGGCTACACCTTGAGCCAATACTACGCGGGCAACCTTGGCCGCACCACGGATCTCTTCGGTGTCACTGTTGCGGAGGCCATGAACTTCCTGGTTCGCGAACCACTCTCCGGAACCTACAATACGTTTGAGTACAGCAATCCCCAGAGCACTCAGTTCCACACCGGTCAGGAAACTTCCAACTGCAATGGCTCCGGTACGGTTTTGCAAAATCCCATGCATCTCGCAACCGCCCCAGGTGTGTTCGGAGGCGCGGTTAACCGCATCCGCAGCATCGGCACCGGTAACATCTACAAATTCGTTGACGCGGCACCGAATGGCACCCCGGTCCTGGGCTATGCCTTCTGGAGCGCAGGCAACGTCGCCAACCTGACCCAAACCAGATACCTGAAGGTCAATGGCATTGACCCCCTCCTGCCTGCAGGCCAGTACACCGGCCTCGTTCCCGGCAGCAAGGAGACTGGCGCACCCCCGATAGCCAATGTGAACTTTGCCGGCTTGAATGCTGGCGACTATTCCATCTGGTCCCCTCTGCGTCTTGTCGGGCCTCCAAGCAACGCCGGCGTCGCAGCGATGATCACTGCGCTCGGCAACCTCAACGTACTGCAAAACGACTTCATTCACCCCGCAAACCTGGCGATTTGGCACTCGCACTTCCAGATCAACGGGCAACCTGCGAACGCTGCCAACGGTCCCACTTTCTGCGCTGGTGGTGTTGCTGAAGGTGGCGGCGATGCCGGCGGTTCAACCATGCTGGGCATTAACGACACCCATTTCTGCGCCGATTTCGGTACTACCGTGGGAAAACTCAACCTGACCTTCTAATCTAATGACCGATTTTCCGGGCCCTTTTACGCGGGGACAAGCCGGATGTCCGGTTTGTCCCCGGCTCATTTCGCTGAGGAAACCCCGAGCCGCGCCAACTACGGGGGTTCCGATACAAATCGTGGTCCAAAAGACTGGAACGAGAATTTGGAATCGAAAGGGAAATTCATGCTTTGTCGTCGCATTTGCTTTCTGCTCTTGACCACCTTGTCCCTGTCGCTCGCGGCCTCTGCACAACAGGACCAGTCTTCAAAAACTAAGACGGGGACGCCGCCCGTAAATAGCAGCTCGACCGGGAATATCAACCTCCCGGTGTCCACCGAGAATTGGGGTTCGCTCGGCGACATCAAGACCGGTCTCGAACCGCGCACTCCCGTTCGCTTTCAAAGCGACGAGCAGCCAGAGTTTGTCCGCGAGCTGTATCGCCTACAGTGGCGCGCCACCGATCCCATTGATGTTTGGCTGATTCGTCCGAAGGTAGCCGGCAAGATTCCCGAGAAAGCACCGGTCATTCTATATCTCTATAACTACGCTGATAACGACGAACGTTTTCGCGACAAGGACTGGTCGAAACGCGCCACGGCCGATGGCTACGCCGCTGTTGGGTTCGTAAGTGCGTTGACGGACTACCGCTTTAGAAACCGTGGCTTGTCAAGGTGGTTTGTTAGCGAGTTGGGGGAATCGTTGGGGAGCACGACTCACGACGTGCAACTGATTTTGAACTTCCTGGCAGAAAGAGGCGACATCGACATGAGTCAGGTAGGCATGTTCGGCATGGGTTCGGGCGCGACCATCGCCATTTTGGCAGCCCAAGCCGATGCCAGAATCAGCACTCTTGACCTTCTCGATCCTTGGGGTGACTGGCCCGAGTGGGTCAGCAAATCAGCTCTTTTGGCTCCGGAAGAGCGCTCGAAATACGAGAGCAATGAATTCTTACACAGCGTCGCTAACCTGGATCCGATATCCTACTTGCCAACATTGAAGACTCCAAATGTTCGCTTACAGCTGATGCTTAATGGACAGGTAACTCCGCCTGCTGCCAGGGAACGGATTGCCGCCGCCGCGCCCGTCCGCGCGACCATTGTGAAGTATCAGAGCACTGAGGCTCTGTTTAAGGCTTGGCAGACCGCAGGCTTGTCCAGCTGGCTCAAAGAGCAATTGCGTCCACAAATGCAAAGGGGAACCGGCGATGACCACCATATATCAAAAAATAAGTGAACCACTCAAATTTAAGGTTCACGAATTTTTGCGCTCCTTCGGACTTGATGTAGCTCGCTTTCCTCCAGTCGACTTCCGCACTGATGAAAAGGAGATCTTCCACGCTGTGCGCCCTTTGACCATGACCAGCCCTGAGAGGGTCTATGTGCTTATTCAGGCCGTGCGTTATCTGACGACGGCTGCCATTCCGGGAGCCATTGTTGAATGTGGTGTCTGGAAGGGGGGTAGCATGGCGGCGGCAGCACGAACCCTCCTCCAAATGAACGATGTAGGTCGCGATTTATATCTGTTCGACACGTTTCGCGGCATGACAGAGCCAGGCGACGAGGATGTCGACTATTCGGGTAAACATGCTTCGAAAGTTTGCGCTGACTGGGTTGGCGGGAACGATGTTTGGTGCAACGCGCCACTGGAACGAGTGAAAGATGTCCTTTATGCTACGGGCTATCCCAAGGAAAAAATTCACTTCATTGAGGGACGCGTCGAGGATACCATTCCAGCTTCTGCCCCAGAATCAATAGCCTTACTGCGCCTGGATACCGATTGGTATGAGTCCACCCGCCACGAGTTGATTCATCTCTTCCCCCGTTTAATTCGTGCCGGTGTGTTGATTATTGATGATTACGGTCACTGGCAGGGCTCACGGAAGGCCTGCGATGAATATTTCGAACAAAATCGCGTTCCCATACTCCTAAACCGGATCGATGCCGGCGGCCGCGTCGCCGTAAGACTGTAAGACGCGAGCGAACAACCTATTTTCGTCAAGCAAGGTGGACAGTTAGCTGAGACTAGGACGGTGCGCCAGTGAACCCCAACCCGGAACTGACGGATAAGCTTCGAGTTCCGCGAAACCGACTATCCGTCACAATTCTGTTCGGCGCTGTGATCGCGCTGGCCAGTTTCGCGTACTTTTCACGCTATTGCAGCGACGTATTATTTTCGAACGATTCTGCCCACTATGTTCGAGGCTCGAAGATGGGCTTCGTCGCGTCATACTTTGAGACTCGAAGTATTGGCCTCTGGGGTTCCATCAGAATCATGAAACAATACCCAGCTGCACGCCTGCACCTGTGGGATTTCCTAGAACAACAAGACGATGCAGCGGTCAGCCGGCATTGGCACGTGGCGCCGGGGCTATACGGAGCTGCCTTCGCCTCGCAATTCGGCGCAACTAACAGGACGTATCGCTTGATCATGGCTGCTACTGGTGCTGTCGCGATCGGTGCCATCTTCATCGGACTTCGACTCGCCGGTGTCCACTTCGTTCTTGCCCTCGCAACCGTGGTTCTAGCGACCCTAACCCCGTCGGTAGTCTATGCTGGTTCAACTCTAACTCCGCACGCACAATTCTTGGTCGCACTGATCGCATCAGGGTTCGCATTTGCTCACTACCTCGAGAGAGGTGACCGTGCATGGGGAATCGCCACCGGCATGGCTCTTGGATTTGCGGTCGCCACGTGCGAGTTATCGATTATGCTTTGTGGAGCATTTAGCCTAATTTTGGTTTGGCATGCATTTCGATCGGGGTTAAAGTCCACTATCAATCTGTTACCAATCCCCGCCGCCGCGCTCTTAGGTACGGCGATTCTACTTTGGCCCGGAGGAGTAATTCGCGGTAGCTACGTTTTGAGCTACGGCGTGGAGGTTCTCCGTGCCCTTTTTCGAAGGGGCGATTTCGCCGACGTTAGCCCAGGCGTAAGCGCCATCCTTATCAGGGGAGCGCAAGGAAGCCTGCTGGTCGTTTTGGTGTTCGTCGTGGTGGCCATCGGAGTGTTAATTCTGGAGTTGACCCGAAATTCCAATTGGCACATTCAGGTTTTCAGTTGCCTTGTTCTTGCTTTTTGGGCCCAGGGCATGGTGAACCGATTCAAAAATCTGACCTATGCGGCTCACTTCATCGTTCTCGTGTGGATACTACTTGCTTTGATTTCTCAGCAGTGGGTTACGCTTGCGAACGGAAGGGTCCGCTACGCCCCGCTCGCGGCTGTGTGCGGCATGTATTTATTGTTAGCTATTCCGGCGTCTCGATGGCCGCTTGCGAACGCTCGCATTATCGAGGAAGAGCGAATGCACGCCGCCCACGCACAAGAAACCATAGCATTAGCAAACCGGATAATCCCACCGGGCGCGACTATCCTCGGTAATTGTCATTACGAGATATGGGATCTCTATTTGCCGCAGAACGTCGTCCAACACTCAACGAGTGTCTTAAATTTGCAACCACGCCCATGGATAAAGATGCCGGCCGACTATTGGATCATTGCAGACCCACCGTCGCTGTCATCGGATTGGCGTGAACGCTTGCACGATTTATCTCCTTCGGATTCTGCCGGTGGCTTTGTCATTGCGCATATAGGTGCACCAAGAAGTTGACGACATCAGGTGCCAGGAGTTGCCCTAAATGAGGTGCGATCTGTTACCAGCTACCCAATCTCCCAACGCTTGGCAATCAGCGAAGAGCTGGGATTATACGGAGCGTCGCCGGCGATATTGGAGTCAGGTCGCGGAGGAAGGTAGCGTGTGGCCACCCTTGCGAGCTTTTTATCAGAAGAGACTCGCTGAGATCTATCGCTTTCTAATTCCCCCGGGCAAGCGAGTGCTGGAGGTTGGTTGTGGCAGTGGTGACCTCTTGGCAGCTGTGCGGCCCTCTTATGGATTGGGAGTCGACTTCTCCCCTGTGATGATCGAGAGGGCCAAGACGCAGTATCCTGCCCTTCATTTCGTAGAGGGAGACGCACTGACCATCGATCTCGGGACTGAGTTTGATTACGTCATTTGTGCAGATTTGGTTAACGATGTCTGGGACGTGGAAACGCTTTTCAAAAATCTTGCTCGGCACTGCTCACCGGCTACTCGGCTCGTCCTCAATACCTATAGCCGCGTCTGGGAGTTACCTCGTCGGCTTGCAGAAGAGGTCGGTCTCGTCAAGAAGATGCTCACGCAGAACTGGTTGATGATGTCTGACGTTGAGAATCTCCTGGACCTTACCAATTTCGAAGTGGTTCGACGCGGTGGTGAGATTCTTTGTCCACTTCCCATTCCTTTGATGGCTACCTTCTTTAACAAATTTATGGTCAAGTTTTGGCCATTTAATCAACTTGCGCTGGCTAGCGTCCTCGTCGCACGACCAACGCCCAAGGGAGACCGGCAAGACACGAAGGTTAGCGTCGTCGTGGCTGCGCGCAACGAGGCTGGTAACATCGCAGGTATCTTTGACCGAATTCCCCAAATGGGCTGGGGAACTGAGCTCATCTTTGTGGAAGGAAATTCTAGCGATAATACTTTCGAGGCGATCGAAGCCGAAATCCGTCGCCGTCCAGATGTTGATGCTAGGCTCTACAAGCAACCAGGAAAGGGAAAAGGTGATGCGGTTCGCACCGGGTTTCAGCACGCCTCTGGAGAACTGCTAATGATTCTAGATGCGGATATGACGGTCGCTCCCGAAGACCTTCGACGATTTTACGAGGCCTGGCGGTCGGGTAAAGCTGACTTTGTCAATGGGGTCCGTCTCGTCTACCCCATGGAAGACCGTGCCATGCGATTCTTTAATGTCCTGGGAAACCGTTTTTTCAGCATGACCTTCACATGGTTACTGAACCAGCGTATCAAAGACACTCTTTGTGGCACTAAGGTCTTGAGCAAGACTGACTATGAACTGATCGCCGCGAATCGCTCATACTTTGGAGAGTTCGACCCATTTGGAGATTTTGATTTGCTCTTTGGTGCCTCCAAGTACAACCTAAAAATAACGGATTTGCCTATCCGTTACGCGGAACGTACGTATGGTGACACCAATATTCAGCGCTGGCGTCATGGCATCACCTTGCTGCGCATGGCGCTTCTGGCCATGCGCCGAATGAAATTTGTTTAGAGACCTCGTTCGGTGCCTGCGACTGTCCATCAAGTCCGTACCACCCAGGACTGGTTACTTGCTCCTAGGTTGGGTCCGCATACTCCCATTGGAGTTCGGATTGCTGTTTCAGGAGTGAGCGACGATACCTCGATCCGCCGTTGGAGGCACATTGAACCCTAAACTAAGGCGCGGGATAAAGCGAATGTTGCTGGGCGGTCACAAGGCGGGCTTGCGCCTCGGGACGGCTGTCTTGCCCAATCATTTTTACTCCTCCGTCCCTGATCTCAATGAGCTAGGAACCACGAGGTCTTTGTGGGCCCGCAAATCTTCGTTGCCGCGCGTGTGTGTCGATCTGGAGGAACAAGTTCGCAATTTGCGAGAGATTTGTTTGCCTTATGAAGCGGAGTATCGTGGCAATCGACATTATCTGGCTGCGGTGGAAAGAAACTATGGGTTGGGTTTTGGATATATAGAAGCGCAAACTTTACATTCTGTGATCCGTCATTACGAGCCTCGGAAGATAGTGGAAGTGGGTTCTGGCATCTCCACCTATTGCATGCTTCAGGCTGCTAAAGTCAACGAGGCAAACGGCAGATCGCCGTGCGAGATTACTTGCATCGAGCCTTATCCATCGCCTTGGCTGAGGCAGGCGCCAGCCGAGCTATTACAGCAAAAAGTACAAACCGTCCCTTTGGATCTTTTCCTTTCTCTGGAGCCAAACGACCTACTGTTCATAGACTCATCGCATGCCGTAAAAACCGGCTCGGATGTCGTATTCCTAGTGCTTGAAGTCTTGCCGAGGCTCCGGCCTGGAGTCGTCATACACATTCACGACATATTTTTACCATTCGACTATTCGCCCAACAAAATGCAGTCGTTTTTTGATTGGCAAGAGACTGCGTTGATTCATGCATTTCTAATTGGCAATCTGGGCGTACGCATCGTCCTCTGTCTTAGTCAACTGCACGAAGAACGGCCTCAGGATTTGGCAAAGGTATTTCCAGAATATCGACGGATATGCTTGTCTTCTGGGCTCTACCCGTCACATGAAAACACGCCAGAGCGGTGCGGCGCGCATTTTCCGTCATCGCTGTTTCTCCAGATTCAGCATTGAGTTGGAGAATGCGACCGCAGCCACAAACCCCATGTGTGTGCGGTGCGGAAGTTATGTCTAGATGTCTCGTGCTCCTTTTTTTTGTCGCAGTCCTGACACGCCTCCGTTTACCCCGTGCCAGGTGCCCCGTAGGACCACAGCTCGTCTTCAGTCCGATTGTCAAAACTTTGTCACCGAGTGTTATTCGCTTGTTTATACAAGCTCTTTAGTATGCGTTACTAGTTCCATTCAGACAGTACGGTGGCTTAGCGATCACTTACGTCAGGACCGGTACCCGCAAAGACCCAGCCCGAGTTGGTCCGCCCACGGCGAAGTGAACCATTTCTTGAAAGGCATGAAGTCACATATGAATCATCCGCATCGGAGCGACCGCAACTGGCAGTCGTTTGCGCGCACGGGTTTTGTGACCAGTGTTCCTGCACATCAGGGAAGAACCGAACGGAAAGCCCTCCGGAAAGACTGGATTGGCGCGTTTCTAGCCGTCTTCGGCAGTTTTGCAACCGTCGGCGTCATGGCAGGATGTAGTACCGCCAGCCACAACACTCCTCCTACCCAGACACCCCTCATTTCCGTCGCGCTCACGCAGGGGCCGCCTGCCTCCATGATCGCCGGCAATAGCGTTAACGTTGCGGCTGCAGTCACCAATGACCCCGCCAGCGCCGGGGTAGATTGGGTAGTCACATGCGGCGCCAGCGGCTCCAACTGCGGCGCTTTCACGCCTAGCCATACGGCCAGCGGCGCCCTTGCCATCTACACCGCGCCACCTGGCATTCCCTCGAAAAACACGGTTACTCTGACCGCGCTCTCCACCACGGATCGAGGCAAAAGCTCCACGGTCACTGTCACCATCACGTCCACCGTCACCGGTATCGCCATTACTACGCCTCTGCCGGGCTTAGTGCCCGCAGGCGCGGCCCTGAACTTTGGCGCAACCGTCTATGGAGATCCCGCAAATTTGGGGACGGACTGGACCGTGACCTGCCCCACACCAGAGGGGCCTGTTGTCTGTGCCTCTGGTCTTCATTCCACGGTGGGAGGTACTACCCCATTCACCGTGCCGCAGACGCTTATCGATCCAGTTACCGGGCAATCCGTGTCACTGGTGGGAGCCACGATCATCATTACCGCCTATGCGACTGCGGATCACAGCAAGTACGCCATATTCACTCCGACCGTCACCGCTCCCATTTCGATCAGCATCACCCAGCAGACCCCTGCGAGCATGCTGACCGGAGCTACGGCTCCGGTCATTGCGGTGGTTGCCAACGACACCACCAACGCCGGAGTTACCTGGGCCCTTTTATGTTCACTATCCAGCCTATCAACGAATGGTCCCTGCGGTTCCATTGCTCCGACGCAAACCGCCAGCGGCGTCGCGGCAACCTACACCGCGCCATCCACAGTGCCATCTCCAAACCCGGCTCCTGGCCTGACGGTCACAGTCTATGCGTTTGCCAACGCAACCGGTCCCGCAACAGGAGTCGCTTCCACACTTAAGGCCAGCGTTACCGTGAACATCGTTGCTCCCATTTCCGTCAAAATCACTCAAGGTGTTAATAACAATACCATCGTCGCAAACCACACGGCGTCCCTGATCGCCACAGTCAGCAATGACTACTCCAACGCCGGCTTGGATTGGACAGTCTCGTGCGGCAGCCCCGGAGCCTGCGGTACTTTTTCGCCCGCTCACACGGCCAGCGGGGCAACGACGACGTATACGGCCCCCAGCGCACCACCCTCTGGTAATACTGTAGCCATCACTGCAATCTCCACGGCCGACCCCACCAAGAGCGACCAGCAGCAGAACGTCACAGTTACCGCCAGCCAGCCCCCAAACAACCTATTGAGCGGGCAGTTTGTTCTTAATCTGAGCGCCAAAAACTCTACGAACGGAGCGTTCGTTCTTGGCGGCCTACTTTCCGGAGGCGGTAACGGAATTGTCAGCGGACAATTCGATGTGGCCGACGCCGTGGGGAACGCTGCGGCCTCCAGCTCCTTCCACACGGACTCGACTTCACCCAGCACTTATTCGATAGGTACAGATGGGCGCGGCCAGATCAGATTGATCCTCGACACCGGCGTTCTGAACACGAATTTCGGCGTGCCCGTTCCTAGCACCAACACCAGCACAATTACTTTGAGCGTCGTGTTTGTGACGCCACAACACGCGCTTCTCACCGAAATCGATAGTTTCGGCGATGCCACGGGGACGCTCGACTTGCAAAATGCAGCGGACCTGGCTTCCTTCGCTGGGCTCAATGGAACCTACTCCCTACAACTCACGGGAACCCAATTTGCTGGCGGCTCGGGCTTTTTCTTGGCTGCGGCCATAACCAGCCAGTTTTCCAACTTTCAAACTACGTTCACGGGATACACTGCGGACCAGTCAGCCAATGGCGCGATTACCAGTGTGCCCTTCACCCCAGGCTCGCAGAGTTTCTTCTCAATCTTCTCGCGTCAGACCGGTGAGCTCGTGTTGAACTCTGTCAATTTGGGGCTGCCGAGGTCTTTGAACTTGGATCTCTGGCTCATTGACGCAAATCACTTCGTAGTGACAGATTTTGCCGATGGGCAGTCCTCTTACGTGCTCGTCGGTGGCTATCTCACTGCCGAGCCCGCATCGCCTTCTCTTTCCGGCACATTGGCTTTCACCGAAGCTGGCGCGACCACTGCTGCTAACGCCACGACCCCAGGCCAGCCACAGGTCGCCGGGGGCATCCTGACCTGTGGCTCGACAGGCAGCTTGGATGTGGTGTCGCTGGGCGGCACACCCCTGACCGCTCAGTCGGTCAACGCGACATGCACCGCACCTAGCAACGGGCGCGCTCAGATCGCGATCACCGGCGCCAGCACCACTGGCATCAGCCAGTTCGCCGCTTATCCGACTTTCGATCAAAGTTTCTACCTCATCGAGCTCGACGGCGGATCCGCCGGAACCTCCGGTCCTTCCGGTGCCGGTGTAGCTTATCCGCAAAGGCTGTCCCTCCCCATTTCTGCCTCGGCCCTCAGTGGCAACTACGCAGCCAAGTTCGCCGCCAGCATTCCATCCGGCACTCAACCCGGCTCCCAGGCGTTTACCGGCCAGGTCATCTCGGATGGCGTCTCGGCAATTAGTGGGACCGTGGATGTCAACTCCTTCAGTACGACATCCCCTGCCGCGGGCAGTCCCTCTACCAGCGCAGCTTTGAGCGGATCGTATACCGCAGCAAACGACGGGCGCTTCCCGCTGACGTTCACCATCACGCCGGCGACCGGCCAGCCGGCCCCGCAGGTCCCCACCTTAAATCCAGCCTGTTATATCGTCGACGCAAGCACCTGCTTGCTGCTGGGTCTCGACGCTACCGCCCCCGGCACAGGCATTCTGCTCCTGCAGAACACAGGACTCTAGAACATCTGCCGCACCGGGCGGAGATACGTGTCAGGAGGTGTCATGACAACAGGCCGTTTTCGACTTTGTTTATCATTTGCAATCGCACTTACCTGCGTAGGCATCCTCACGCTTCCGCAGGTGTGCTTGGCTCAACAACCGGACCCCAACGCCGCTCCCACCAATGCGAATCAAGACGCTTCCGGCTGCCCACCACTCACGATCCTCTGGCCAATATCTGGGGCCACCGTAGTGAGTTGCCAACACGGAGATTCCGTCGAGGTGACCTTCCCATTAAAGCCCGATGCCCAGGGCTACGCCCAGGAAAAACGAGTGCGCGGTGCTTATGAATTTCGCGAGTACCAAATAGAGAAATCGCAACAGGACTTGGCCTTCGACAATATGATGAGAGAGCTGCCCATGGCCGGCTTCAAAATCAAATACTCAAGTAAACCGTCCATGATCACCGCTCGCAAAGAAGATATTTGGGCTCTCATCAACGTCTCAGATGAGTTTTACAATGTCAGCCTCGTGAAGGAACCTCCAGAAGCCTGGGGATTCGCCAAGACCGCCGCGGAAATCTCCCGCGAAATGCAAGCTCACAATCGGGTCGATATTTACGGAATTCAATTTTCTCCGTACAACCAATCCATCTTGGAAAAAGAGTCACAGATACTTTTCGAGATTCTGAAGTACCTCAAACAGGAACCGGATCTGTCTGTGGTCATCGAGAGCCACAAGTGGAGTACTGACGGGCCCTCGGAAACCGATGCAGAAATCACCCGGAAGCGAGCAAATGCTGTGATGGACTGGCTAATTGCGCACGGTGTCGTGCGGTCTCGTGTGCAACCCCGGCCGGCAGGGCGAAACAATCCCATCACCCAAAATGAGAGCCCTAGCGAAATTCAGCGGAATGAGAGAATCGTGCTTATAAAGGCTGCCACTTAGGGGCAACACGCAGAACATTGTTTTGGGTGCGGCGCGTGACGGTGTGTGCCACGCTTAAGTCACAAAAATCGGTGTCCGGGTCGGTTCCGTAGATTTCTCGCTTCTGCCAGCCTCGTGGGGACCGCACTCGTCTTCAGCCCAATTGTAAAGACTCCGTCACCGAGTGTTGTTCCCTGGTTTATACAAGCTCTTTAGCATGCGTGGTCAGCTTACATTTGGACAGTACGGCAAAGAGATCACTCACGTCACGAAGCAAGCTATCAGTCTCAGCGGAAGCTCAGGTCGGAGAATGACCTCAGGAATTCTGAATTCAGCAGCCTCAGCCGCCGGCGCACAGGGCTGCGGCCTTGCCTCACTGAACCGGATGCGCGAATCGCGTCGCGTCTTCCAGAATGCAAACGCAGAGACGCGAGACAATCCTCCGACCAGTATCTTTTTGGAGAAATAGTTGTGTTTTGATTCACCAAGACTAAGGCGACGCCGCATTCCGCGTTCTCCGAAAACCACTTGGTATCCTTCAGGGAGGGTCGCTATTTTACTAGGCGCGTTTCTACGAACAGTTCTTGCTCATCCGCTGACTGCTGAAATCGATCTGGATGACCCACAAACTAGCGCCATCCGCAAGCGAATTATTGCCTCAAAGCCATTTTTGAAGGCAATTTACGATGAGTGGTACACCATGCTTGCCGCGAATCTGCCAGCGGATCAGCACGGGCCGGTACTTGAAATTGGCTCGGGTGCCGGTCACTGTTCACAATTCGTGCCCGATTTAATTACTTCCGAGATCTTCCTCTGCCCGGGAGTGCAAATCGTCCTCGACGCCCGGCAATTACCTATTGCGAGCGGCTCGCTGCGCGCAATTGTGATGACCGATGTGCTCCACCACGTACCCGAGGTGGAGCACTTTTTGTCGGAGGCGGCGCGATGCCTCCGCAAAGGTGGGAGGATTTTGATGGTTGAACCTTGGGTGACTTCGTGGTCCAAGTTCGTTTACACGCATTTTCATCACGAGCCATTCGACCCCGACGCAAGAGACTGGTCTTTTGCTTCAGAAGGTCCCCTCAGCGGAGCAAATGGGGCGATTCCATGGATCCTCTTTGTTCGAGATCGCAAGGAATTTGAGTTGCGCTTCGAACTGGCCATCGAGCAGGTTCGTCCGTTTCTGCCTTTTCGCTACCTGGTTTCCGGCGGCGTAAGCATGCGCAGCCTAATGCCAGGGTTCGTGCACGGCGCGTGGGCAGGTTTTGAAGACTTGCTCAAGTCTTGGTGGCCGAATCTTGGCATGTTTGCATTCGTATCACTCAGGCGCCATTGACTGAAGAGTTCGATCGAGAGTTGGGTCGAGCGTGTTAATGCAAGGTATTAGCGCTGGAAAGATGAAGGAGTGCCAGGGGGCAAACCGAAGACAGTTCTGGTGACAGGGTCCTGCGGTTTAATCGGCTCGGAAGTCACTCGATCACTCGCGCGGATGGGATGCTCCTGACGGAAATCGACGACAATCATAGAGCTACCTTCTTTGGATCCGAAGGAGATACCAGTGGGGTGCTCGAACAATTACGCGCCGAGATTCCGAGCTACCAACACGTGGCGATCGATATCCGAGACGGGGAAAGAATCCTAAATCTGACAAAGCAATTAAGGCTAAATGCCGGGGGGAGGAGACAGCTCGGTGAAAAAGATCGAAATTCATGCCCTGTTCTACTTGTGTCTTATACTTTCGTTGAGTGGTGTACCCGTCTTGGCACAGCAGAATGTAGACCCATCTCGATCACAATCAGGAACTACGGGCCCTGTGGTTCCTGGCGACAAGCCTCGAACTGTCGGGTCGCCTTACGTTGAACTCGACAGTTGGATATACCCTACAATCGAGCGTCTGGCAGCACTCGGCTATTTACATGACGAGTTCCTGGGGATGCGACCTTGGACGCGAACTGAATGCGCCCGCCTCATTCTAGAGGCTGGCGACACGATCGATTCGAGTGATTCTATTCCCAGCCAAGCGGGGCAACTGCACACAGAGCTGAAGAAAGAATTCCAATTGGAACTCAATGAGCTCGCCGGAGGCAAGGACCGCGTGATTCGGGTTGAATCCGTCTACGCGAACCTTGTGGGCATCAGCGGAACACCAATAAACGATAGCTACCATTTCGGGCAAACGATCATCAACAACTACGGGCGGCCTTATCAAAGTGGTTTCAATACCGACGACGGCTTTTCGGGTTACGCGAGCGCTGGCCGCTTTACTATTTACGTCCGCGGAGAATACCAGCATGCACCTTCCGCACCCCCATACTCTCTCTCAATGCAACAATTCATCGCCGCGATAGACAACAACCCGCTGCAACCCCCAAACCCAATTTCAGCCACAAATCAGTTCCAACTTCTCGACACCTACATCTCCGCCAATGTGGCCAACTGGAACTTGGCGTTTGGCAAACAGAGTCTCTGGTGGGGTCCCGGAGAAGGGGGCGCATTGCTCTTTAGCGATAACGCCGAGCCCATTTACATGTTTCGGGCGAGCCGGATTGCACCCTTCCGCCTGCCCTGGCTTTTCCGCTGGCTTGGACCCATGAAGTGGGATCTGTTTTACGGGAAACTTTCAGGAAATCAATATCCACCCCGCCCGATGATTCATGGAGAGAAAATCAGCTTTAAGCCGACGCCTAATTTGGAGCTAGGTTTCAGCCGTACGGTTGAGCTTGGAGGTGTTGGCCGCCCGCTCACATTTGGAAGAATTTGGAACAGCTATTTTAGCGTGACGAGTCCGAACAATGAAACGGCGGCGAACGACCCTGGGAAACGCACCGGTGGATTCGAGTTCAGTTACCGAGTTCCATTTGTCCGCAATTGGTTGACGCTTTACGCCGATTCACTTGCAGATGATGACCCATCTCCGCTTGCCGCCCCGCGGCGAGCCGGCGTAAGTCCTGGCTTCTACCTATCGAGGGTACCGGGCGTGTCGAAACTGGACCTGCGAGTCGAAGCCGTGTACACAGACACCCCGACATCGCGCAGCAATGGCGGAAAATACATTTATTACGACGGTTTTTATCACGACCTCTACACCAACAAGAACAATATCATTGGAAGCTGGATCGGTAGGCAGGGGCAAGGATTTCAGGCACAGAGCACGTACTGGTTCAGTCCTCGGAATACCCTCCAGTTCGGCTATCGCCATGCAAAGGTCGGAAGCAGTTTTATCCCCGGCGGCGAGACCTTGAACGACGGATCAGCGCGGCTCGCATGGTGGGTGCGTCCCGATCTAAGTGTCTCTGCGCAGGTGCAATACGAGAAATGGTTGTCCCCAATACTTGCAACAACCCCCCAGACGAATTGGACATCGTCAGTCGACGTTACATTCTGGCCGCGCTGGTGGAGTTGGTAGGCACGATGATACGAGGTTTGGCCAAATCCTGGAGTCGCATCCGCAACACGTTCTCCGTGGGCATCAATCAATGTGGGATCAAACTCCTGAACTGACGCGGAGTCAACAGTGGACTTAAACGTATCACGCTACTTCTCTTTCTCAGAGAGTTCTTCCTCCGAAATATGACTGGGAGACGAGGAGAAACCGTTGCCGTTGTGTCTCGCGTTGTTCAATCCCAAAAAAGAAAAAATGCTGCGCCTAAGGTGCGGCGAGCCAGATGAATTAGTTTCCTGTTCGTGAGAGACGCCGTTCACGGAATTCAAGAGACGCTTCTCTTTCAAGTCGATCCAAATTTCAGCGGCGATGGCTTTGCTCAGGTCCCGAGGGTCTTTTTCCTTCCAGCTCTTGGAACCAATCAGGAAAACGATGCCCCCAATGAATGCCAAGAACATCGTGGAAATACCGATGAGCCGGCGCGGTGGAAAAGTTTTCTCTTCGGGGATGTCCGCGGCGTCGACTACCTTGACGATTGGAATTTCTTTGGCTTCCTGCACCTTGGCCAGCTCGTATTCCTGCGTCAGCAGTTCGTAGACTGCCTCTTGAACTCTGGTGCGGCGATAAAGGTCCGCATAGGTAACTCCAAGCAGCGGTAGCTTGCGTATGGATGGGTACAGGTAATCCGCAGACTTGCCGGATGCCTCTGCAGCTTCTTCGCCTTTTCCGCCGAGTTTTTCGAGTTGCCGTTTCAGCTCCTCAATCCGCGCGCTTACAGCGCGAACCCGCACGTTGTTGTCTGTATAAATCTGCTTGAGCCCTTCTAGTTCTGCTTGAGCCGCGATGTACTGCCCCTGCAAGATAGCGGCCGCGTCCACCATGGCTTTGCCTTGTTCCTTGATGTCAACAGCCGTGTTCTTGCTCGAAAACTGACTGAACTCCTTCTCTGCCGCTTCCAGATCCTCGCTCACTGCCTTGAGCCGTTCCTCCAAAAACATTCGCTCTCGCCTTGCCGAGGATGTGCTCAATTCCGCGACGAGCCGATTGAGTTCGGCGACATGTGCCTCACCTATCGCCGCTGCGAGCTTCGGGTCGTGGTCTGTAACACTGATGGTGATGATCTGGCTCTTACGATCGACGGAGATGCCTGTGCGGCTCGCCAGCGCGGCCCGAGCGTCTTGCATGCGCTGAACTCCGTATACACTCTTCAAGTTCAACTGCTCAATGATCTGGTCTTGAACTGTGCGGGTCGTGAGAATCCCCACAAATACGTCACTCGTGCTTTTCAGACCGAGCAAACCGTTCGCAATTTCACCTCCGCGAGTTGCTCCCATCGAAGACGCAACCATCCCAAGTGAGGAGCCCGCCTGATTGTCCGGCGACATGAGGCGAGTCGTAGAGGTGTAGCGGGCAGGAATCAAAAAAGCGACGAGAAGGCCAAGTCCCAGTCCCAATACGGAAAGGCGAACTAAAAAGGTCCTTTGGCTCCAGACGGTACGCACGCCGCTAGCAAAGCGACGGCGAACCTCTTCGCGCGCCAATTCTTTCAAGGCTTTTTCGGCTTGCAAGCGCTGAAAGATAATGGTCGCAGGATTCTGGTCGTTTTGACGCAATTCCGTAAATGTCCTTTCGAGTCGGCAGCACTTCTATCTAACTCGGTACAGAGCAAAGGGTCGCGTTGTTTTTTCAATCTTGCGCCAATACCGGACCTTAGACAAAGGAGGTCCGATCTTTTCTCAACCCGGAGCCGGGACCGGGGGGGTGTTCCACTCGCCCCGGACCAGGGCGTCAACCATCCCTCATCCGTGTGCGAGCCGAATCGTAAGATTGGCGGAACCGTCGTAGATGGTTTGCCCATGGCGAATAAAGTCGCCGGAAACCCTCTGGTTTCTGTAGGCGAATTGCAGGCTACTCTTGGGGCTGAACCATTAACAGGACTAGGCTGGAATGCCCTTGCCTTCGCGCCCAACTGTAACGTGCCATTAAAGCGCTCTCCATATTTTCAACTGGCTCTCGGCCGTAATATATTAAGAATTCGTTAAAAAGTTAGCGGATGGCTGCCTGCACTCAGCGCTTTGTTACGCACGTATTACCGCTGTGTGAAAACCGAAGCTACTTTTACCAATTACCTTTCTCGCATGGCGTTCTGTTCGCCGTCGGCCTGTACCTCCCCAGCCTTCGTGTTCTCATTTATGACTAGCCACCTATTCTGAGCGGGTCAATTGTAACAAGCATTCTCTTTTGATCCGACTACCGACAAGGGGCCAACCTGTGCGGGTACCTGATCGCTAGGCTAGGCCTCCGCCCGAGAAAATTGCCTTCTTTGGAGTCGACGTCTCAAGAACCAGTGACCACGATAGCCCGCCTCTATTACGGCAGCAAAACAACTGACAGGGAGGGCCAAACGTCATATGGATACAATCTGCTGAAGCGGACAATCGCGAAAAATCCGGGAGCACAAGTGAAGAGAATCCACACTCCTGCACACCGAATGAAACTTACGGTTTTTATCTTGGGTCTCGTGGTCGCGGAGCGAGCCATGCTCGACTAGTCAGCCTCGTCGCACCGAAGATCTGACCGTCGCTTCAATGGCTGGCGCCAAGAGCGAACGCAAACAGTGAGTCACCCGCTCCCACAACCACATACTGTTTGCCGTCGAGTTCGTAGGTGATCGCGCCGTTTGCCTGATTGGCAGCGACGGTAGTGTGCCAAAGCGTCTTCCCGGTGGTCGAGTCGATGGCCAGGACGTGCCCCGAGGTGTCGCCGGCAAAGAGCAAATTCCCGGCTGTGGTCAGCAGGCCACTACCCATGCCGCCTAGCTCATGCGTCCAACGAATCTCTCCCGTTTTGAAGTCGATGGCCTTGATGGTCCCCGGATAATTCAGAAAATCGTCGCGTCCGGCAAATCCTTCGGCTTTTCCCTCTGCGGTCAAGTAAAAGACGCTGTAACTCTGCGACGCCACCACGTAGAAAAGACCGGCCACTGGATTGAAACTGGGAGCAAACCAATTCGACGCGCCATTCGAGCTGGGCGAGACGAACGTACCGTCACGCGTGGGTTCTTTCTTTGGATTGGGAATGGGTTGGCCCTTGGCATTGATCCCCAGAGTCCAATTGCTGTTAATGAAGGGCGTCGTCAGCAGATGCTCGCCGTTGCTTCGGTCCATCACAAAGAAAAATCCATTCCGACTCGCCTGTGCCAGCAATTTGCGCCGCTTCCCCTTGAACTCCCCATCAAACAAAATCGGTGTCTGTGTAGCGTCCCAGTCGTGCGTATCGTGCGGCGAGACCTGATAGCCCCATACCAGCTTTCCCGTGTCTACATTCAAGGCAACGATCGAGCAGGTCCACAAATTGTCGCCCTTCCGCCCTGCCCCGGCGTGCACAGGATTAGGATTGCCGATCCCCCAATAGATCAGGCGTAAGTCCGGATCGTAAGTGCCGGTCATCCACGTCATACCGCCGCCATGGTTTCGAGCTTCGGCATCGGGCCAACTCTCGGATCCAGGTTCGCCTGGGTTGGGTTCAGTATTCCAGTGCCACTGCACCTCGCCGGTTTCAGGGTCGCGTGACTCCAAATATCCGGGATTATCCAGCGAATCGCCGCCTACGCCGACGATGAGGTGGTTGCCCACCACCAGCGGCGACATGGTGCAGAAATACTCGAGCTTTACGTCTGCAATTTGCTTTCGCCAGTGCTCCTTGCCGTCCTTGGCGTTCAACGAAACGAGATTGCAGTCCGGTGTTTCGGTGTAAATCCAACTACCCAGCATGGCCACACCACGCTGGCCGATGTGGTTGCCTTCGTTCGGGGGATACTTGTAATGCCAGATTTCCCGTCCGTCGCGCGCATCAACGGCCCACACATTATCCGGCATGGTGAAGTAAAGCACGCCATTCACTTCAATCGGCGTCGACTTGATCACCGAACCGAACCCGGCCGCGCCATAATTGCTGGAGCGATACAACCAGGCCAATGACAAGGATGCCGCATTCGACGCGTTGATCTGATCGAGCGGACTGTGACGCTGCCCCGAATAATCGCCGTTATACGTGGGCCAACTATCCGTCCCCGGCTTCACGAGCGCCTCCGGAGTCAATTCCTGCCCACAAAGAACGAAGGGCGCCAGCAACAACACGAGCGTGAGGCTCCAGACTCTCATTTCAAAGTCTCCAGATATGCCAAAACATCGTGCATTTCCTGATCGTTGTACTTCGGCAGCAGCACTTCATGCGCCGCCCGAGGATCTTGTACATCCACAGTCACGCTCTCTCGCGAGAAGGAGCGGTACCAGCCGGCGGAATCGTGCATGGACACCCCAAATTCATCCAGATGGTCAAGCGTCCCGGAAACCCGTTCACCGGAAGCCAGCTGAACAGTGACTTTGGTGGGCGCAGGCGGCGCCACCGCCCGTCCCAGAAACACATCAATTAGGTTCGGCGCGGGATACAACATCCGCCGTTGCAACTCGACAGGTTCATACTTGGTCGCCACATGCGCGAGATCACCGGTCGCAGAGTGGCAGCTCCCGCAATGCCCGTCACCATTGAAGAACACCGCGCCCTTCTCGGCGTCACCCGTGATCAGATCGCCGATCTTGTAGGCAAACCGGTTTGAAACGTCTGCCGCTCGCGAATGCAAAAAGGACGAGAGGTCTGCAAGCTGCTCCGCAGAAAGCGCCGGGAAAGCCGGCATGCCCCGCTCCAGCCGCCCATTTCGGATAACCGGACCGATCACATCACCCTTGTCGTCGTGCAGCACCAAAGCCGACCGCACAAGATCAGGCCCGCTCTTCCCATGAGCATCATTGCCGTGACAAAAGCCGCACGCTGGCACAAACATTTTCCGCCCGCGTTCTGCCGCTTCTTTGTCGATGTGCGCGCCGCCCATCATCGCGGCAATCGCATCGCCCGCATTCTCCTTCTGCGGGGCGTCTTTCTGTTGCCCATTCGCCGCCTTCTGCTTCTCCGCATTGGCCGCCTGGTCGGCCTGCTCCGAACTCATCGACGCAAACAGAAGCAAGACAGCGACAGTACCGAAGTAACGATTGGACATTCCGCCTCCCGGGCCTCACGGCTTCAGATTTTTCATGTACTCGTAGTCCACTTTGATCGCTTCCAGAGCCGGCATCTCAGTGAAAGGCGGCTCCTGCTCGACAAATAGCGCGCGAATCCGCGCCTTCCCGGCCGCGGCGAAAATTCGGCCATACTCGATCGCGCCCCGCCCCAATTCAGTTGGCACGGGCGCCCCAGGATCCTGGTCCAGCAATGTCGTCCGCGGCGTGAATCCCTTTCGGAAATCCTTAATGTGCAGCAAACTGTAGCGCTCCGGATATTTCGTCAGGTAGGCAACCGGATCCTGGCCCGCAACAGCCGCCCAACCGCAGTCCAGCTCTAGTTTGACCAACTCCGAATCAGTCAACCGAAGAAATTCATCGTAACCCGTCACGCCGCCGTAGGACTTCCACTCAAAGTTGTGGTTGTGATACGCGAGCTGCAGCCCAGCTTTCTTAATCCGCTCCCCAACTTTATTGAACTGCTCAGCATTCCACTTCCAGTCGTCCAGCGTAAGCCCCTTGATAATCGCCATAAAAACTCCCATCTGTCCCAACTGCGGATCGGGCTTGAAGCGCGACGGATCGGCAACCCAAGGCACGGTAACAACCATAAACTCTTGCCCAAACTGATGGGCAAAATCAATCTTCTCCGGAAGATTGCTGATCAAATCGGGAAGCAGATAGTGCCCTGAAGGATTTTTCAGGCCCGCATCATCGAGGGCCTTCTTCAGATCTTTCGCCGATGTTTTGGCCAGCGGAGAAAGCTCCACTTGTTTGTAGCCGGCCGCCGCCACGGCCCTCAACGTTCCAGCCGGACCGCTATCCATTTCGTCGCCAACGGTGTAGAGCTGCAGCCCGATCGGCAGATTCAGAGGACTGGCATTCACAGATGGGATCTCGAGAAGAGAAGCAGCGAGACCAGAAGCTGCCACTTTCACAAATGTTCTACGGGAAGTAGTTTTGATCATAGGTCGCACGCGCTTGTCCATTCCGCCCTGTCGGGCTAGTAGGTCTCGGCCAACAACCCTTCACGTACTGCCAGGAGCGTTAGAGCCCCAACGCGAAGAAACAATCGGAAATGTCTCATCTCTAGCAGAGTCCACGGCCGCGTATCCATGGCGATCACGCTTCCTTCCCTTGCGTCGCCGCAGGACTTCTGTGTAGTTGAATCTCGGAGGCGACGCCGTTCAGGACAAGGTTGAGAGCACGCTCAAACCCTTGATCATCGGGAATTTCCGCGGTCATCTCGATAAATCGCTTCACGTGAGGATAATTTCCGGTGGCCAGAATGGCTTTCGCGAAACTCGGCTGATTCACTGACGGCCGTCGTCCTGCCTTCTTGCCAGCGGACGACCCCGAACTTTCGACAGCAACAAAGCCATTCACAAATACGAACAAGACTCCGATAACCCGAATCGCGGTCCTCACGTCCAGTCCAACCCTGGCGAGACTAGTTAGAAGCCACTCGAGAATGCGGATACTTTCCGGACCATATTCGGGATCAGATGCGCGGAGTTGGTTCACCCATGGGTGTTGCTTCAGACAGCGGCGGCTCTCCCATGCGAAGTGACACAGGACGCCTCGCCAGTCGGTGATCGTTTCGGCAGGCCACGCGAAGTCTCGATTTGCTGCATCCAACATCAAATTCAACAGATCGCGTTTACTTGGAACATAGTGATAGAGCGACATGGGGCTCGAATCCAATTGGGCAGCGATTCTTCGCACGGATACTCTCGCCAAGCCGTTTTGGTCCGCAATGGCGATTCCGGCAGCGACGATTCGTTCTCGCGTCAAACCCGAGTCGTTCCGCTCGTGAACAATGGCGTCCCAGGTAGAAGAAACCTTACGCCGTTGACGCCCCAAGCGATGGCCAGCTAGTTTCGACAACTCTAAGTCCCCGGACAGTGTACACCTATCTCGTACGATGTACGAATATTATTTCAGGCTCACCATGGGTTCCCAAGATTCCAGGGCTTGACAGCCATCGCCTAGTGAAGAGCATTAATAGATTCTAACAATACTAATAATTAACAAATGTATCCTTATATAAGGTCATGAGTTTCCGTTCCGGTGTAGGAGGAGGAGTACTTCGGAGAAGCCGGGAGGACAAGCTGCTGGGGTGCTAGACGGAGGCTGCCATCGATGGCGGCGTTCACGTCGTGTGATAGCGATCGATCAACCCTGGCGGGGTGGGTCGGTGGATCAAGCCTGCTGCACATCCACGAATGGCCGCTGGTTCTGTACCCCTGGCGTCGCGAGCTACCGCCATTGCCACTGCGGCACGGCGGCAGCTACGACAGACTCAATCGAGTGGGCCTATGCGACCGCCCCACACTTAGTACCGACGCCCTTCCACACATCTATCCATCTATAACTTCAGGAAACGTGAATTTCATCCACTGCAATACCACGGCGGGAGCCATCGTCGGAACGGCAATCGTCATCAACTGGCTGGTGATTCGCTGATCCTGGCAACGACGATGGCCTTATTGCGAAGCGTGGGGATGACCACGAAAACGAAAGTCGCTATCTTTGTGAGAACCGCTTTAGCGATTGGACCGAGCCGCTGTTTCAGGCAAATCTCCAAGTACTTTTCAACCGGCCAAGACAGCTCGGTTTCCCTTTTCAGCGAGACGACGTGAAAACCGGCACGATGCAGACATTCCCTGAGTCCCTTATCGCTCCACAACTGAAGATGGTAAATCGACAGCCGAGATTGAATCCAAAGCCGAGCGAAGCGCGAAAGCTTGGGAATGCGCGTCGCTGTGACGAACAGGCGATCCCAGAAACAGACCCGCGGCGTGTGAATGTAAAGCGTGCCGCCACTTTCGAGCAGCTCCCTGCATTGCCTGAAAAGAGTTTCGGGCTGTGGAACGTGCTCGGCTACGTCCAAAAGCGTGACCACAGAAAAGCGCCCACTGATTTCGGCAAGGCTGCCAGTAGCGACTTTAAGGCCGCGTAGTTGTTCGAGCTGGGACGACGTTTCGGAAATCTCGAAGCCCATGACATGTGCCGAAGGCATGGCGTCTTTGGCTGCGCGGATAAATTGCCCGTCACCACAGCCGACATCAAGAATGCTTTCGGCTCTCATCAAAGCCACATCACGAGCTGCCGATTTCGCCTTCTTCCCGCTTTCTGTGGCCACGTCCGCATAGTAAGCGTACGTATCAATGGCGGCGTAGGCCGCCGCGATCTCCTCATTGCTGGGCTGTTTAGAAACAAAAAGCATCGAGCATTTCTTGCACCTGGCCACTGGCAACTTCTGCTCCCCAACATCACAGACAAAGCTAGCGCCCGAACCGCAGATTTTGCACGGTGTCATAGAGCCGAAATATTACCGCTAACAGGATCCTAGAAACAATCCCATGCAACTAAGCTTGTTGCGGCCCTTCTCGCGTCAACGATGATCCCTGCCTTGAGCTTCGCGCAAGTTCGACGGCCGAATGCGACACAATTTCGCCACACTCAAGGTTCAGGTCATGCTCGTCTTACGGAGGATTGTGAAATAGGTTCTAGTACTCGAGAAGCTCGGCCGCTTGCGGCCAAATTTTCGTATTCGTTCCGGCATCCGTCAAGAATGTGGAATCCTTTGAAAAACCGTTGATGATTCTGGTTCGCTGTGCTCCCTTTACGACCTGGATGCTTCCGGTGCGATTTCCTGTGAATTTACAGGCGTCGATTACGGTATCGACTGCCATGGAGTCCACTACGATTCCATAGTTAAGCGAACTGTCAATTACAGTGTCCCTTACGACGGTACTCGTGCCGTTGATATAAATGGGTCGGCTCTTCCAGCCACCTTCGATATGAAGGGAATCCAAAATGTTGAAGTCACCTAGGACTTGCGTGCCGCCTAGTTCACCGGTGAAGCCCTCCACATCTATGTTCCGGAGTATGTTATGGCTAGCGAAGGTGTCTAGTCTTATTGCTACTCCTGGACCCGCATTCCCCACTGTGCTGTTCTCTAACCAATTAAAATTCGAGGGCGATGACGCTGTTCCGCTAATCTCGAAGCTTTGATTTGCCTGCCCGATTGATATTCTTCGGAATTCGTTGAAGTAGTCCGCTCCCGCCAGCTTGATAGCATCAGTTCCTAAAGTCGTATGGCCACCAATAAAAATATCCTCGAAGGTATTTCTTTGCGCATTGGACAGTGAGATTCCATCACCGCTCTTCTGTCCTTGAGTGACCATCAGATTCACATTCTTGACCGCTACGCCTGAGATAACTCCCGGCTGATTAATTCTTAAGGTGATGGTGGTTGCGTTATTCGAATTATCTTGCAACGTTGTGCCAACAATATTACCGGAAAAGAATCCACCCGTTCCGATGATTTGAATTCCGTTAGCTCTTATATCGATGATGGGATTTGCAGTGGACGCTATATTCACATCCCCTAAGAGCACAAACATTCTCTTCGATAGAACGATGGTGGTGCTGGCAGTGTTCAAAAGTCCGGTAAGGGCTCGGGCATCTACACCAGGGCACGTACGAGCAGTAGTGCAGTCTGAAATCGCCTGTAAAAACCCGGCAAACGTGAAGCGATATTTCACACCGTCCACGAAGATAATCCCGTTGATGCTCCGAGCTGCGATTTGCTGGGCTCCGCTTTGGGAAGGCACAATACTAGGAAACAGAAAAATCAATACGAGCATCGCCCGATAGAGCCACAGCTGGAATCTTCTCATTTGTGCTTTCCTGCCCGGTTAAATTCGGATTGTAATTTGGTTAGACTTCCGCATCTTAGTACCAAAACGAAAGAGAGTATGCGTCCACATCCAGAGATCGGTGCGTTGGTCAAACAATTTCATCCTAGGCTTCACTAACCTTTGCGCAAACAATATAGCCTACCGTCTAGTATTGAAAGGAAAAGATTGCAGATATGAATGTCGGCGGGACAATCCCAAACTCCCAACCGCTTCACTCGTTCAGGGCGCAACGGGTGCCGGGTCACACTTTGCAACAGCACAAGAGAATCTCTGTCGACTCGATCGTCGCGAAAACGCGGACGGAGATTCTGCAAAGTTGGGCCGATGCTGATATAAACTATACAGTTATCATTAACGTGGGGGACTCAACCCCCGCCGCGGGAGCTCGGAGCTTGACTTTTGAACCCCTGCGCGTCAACTCAGCCACACGGATAGGGGCATTGATCAACAACCCCACCAGGGGGCCGGCACGGGTGTCCTTGATTGCCGCGCAGACGCGAATAGGCCAGCCTTCACCTCATCTCGCCCATGTCTCTCGTTAGCGAGAATAGGCCTTCATTGAGGGGTTGTAGTTGAGGTCGGTGCCCCTCCGTCAGAATTGTAATTGTTGCCAAATGAAATAATACTCCCAACCGCTCCGACTGCAAATCCTGTGGGATTACCGTGGATGGAGACCCCCGACACCCGCACAGTAGCGCTGGTTGTCCCGTTGCCTGCCTGAACTCCTGCAGCTACGTTGTTCGCTGCTGTAGAGTCTGTCAGATTCAACTCGGCCGTGCCAGCGGTCGGGGCTGCAATGAAGCCGACTATCTTATTCCCCGATGCCACGCTGTTTCTTGCCGTCACTCGACTGAAATTACCTGCAAAGACACCAAAGTTGTTTAACTCAAAGCGGGCATGATCGATGCTAACAAAGGTATTGGCAGTAGACTGGACAGAAAGACCGTTCCCCCCGTTGTTCTGGCTGGTGGTGTTATCGATAAACACCTGGCCCCCCGCCGTCGTGACAGCGATTCCGTCCTGGGTAAAGCCAAAAATATCGCAGTTTTCGATTGCGAGCGCTTTGCCGCTCAGAAAAAGTACACCGTTTATTCCAGCGCCGATTCCGTTGATTCTAAGATTTCGGAGTGTAATAACGTCGCCTGCGCCGGCCGCCACCACAATCCCATTGGTTCCGCTTACTAGGACCGAAGCAACTTGCCCCCCACCGCCGTCGATGGTGATTCCCTTTGTGATGGTCAGAGCGCCGAATCCGCCAGGATCCAGTGCATCAATTTCGCCTCCGGGCGCTGTCTTACTAATCGCGCCCGCAAATGTTTTGCAGGGAGCGGTTCGGCTGCACGGATTGGCATCATCCCCGACGCCGGAGACCCAGGTTCGAGTTGCTTGTGCGTGAAGGAATGGAGTCCCGAAAAGAAGAACAACAAAGAGCAGGCTCAGCTTGCGCATAGAGCTCCTTTGATCTACTTTCTGACACGGGCCCGGAATTGCAAACGCTATTATACAGGAGTTCAGGATACTCAGATCTAAATTTAATACGATTGCCCCAGCCGCAGGCCATGCCGGTCTGAGTGCAAACAAATTAAGCTTGTTGTCGGCAGCTAGCCGGCTTGCTTGCTATGATCGGTTCTCGAAAGTCATTGAGCAGCAGAACACCAGAGCCTTTGGTTTTTCTTCGATGCCAATGACATGGATTCCCCGTATTTCCGCCACACCAAAGCGTTATCCGCGGTGACAACTTCATTGACGACAAAATGCTCCGCTAAATCCAGAGGAAGTCTCCAGCGTTCTTCCCGCCGGTCGCGTGGAGGATTTCCTGAATCGCTACAGTCACAAGTGTTTGAATGGGTTAATAAACCATAAGCTTGTCCTAAATAGGAAGCAGATGCTTGTTTGTGACTGCGGTCCCCCTGCCCCCCGGCAACTACGACACCCTTCATATGAACTCCTAATCGTCAGAATGTACTTGGTTGTTCGATTAATAGAGAAGCCAACCGCAGGAAATACTACACAGACCGATCTCTTGTCGAACTCTTAGTTTGCGCCGGTTTGTAACCCTCAGTCTGCCATAGTTCCAGCCGCGATTGTACGAGCGTTCTCATTTCCGCTATCCTCGCCGTTGTCCGTCTCTTCCAGACGAGTGGTGGCTCGCTCAATCGCCCCAGAAAGAGAGCGGCGGAACTCTGCGTTCAACATATTTAGGTCTAGTGGTAAAGAGTTCTCATTGGACATGCGGATCAAAGAGAGGTACCCCCAACGATTCCTTGAGCCGTTAATCAGTTCCATTCGCAGTTCCCACGGAGGATCGGCTATTTCGCGCTCGAACCAGGAAAAAAGCCAAGTTCCATCGGGCAAATAGCGCAAGGGCTGAAGCATGTCCGATGAAAAGCCGTTCTTGCCGGACTTTAGAAAACGGACTGCGTCAAATCCGATCGGTTCAAGGGTATCCCGCAGAATTTGGCAAATCGTGCCGAGATCTTGACACTCTCTCAGCTTTTCCGCACCATGCCGGATGGCCACATGATTGGCCAAGATTTGGCGGCGCCGGGTTACGCGTTGCAGCATCGAGAGCAGCTCCGCAAATTCCTGATAGCGCAATTGCTGTATTCCAAGAAAAACCCCAATTCCCGCGACGGCAAGAACGATCGCGATACCTCTTCGCTGCTGAAGCAAGACTAGACTTAAGAATCCAAATCCAGCCGTTACTGCGTAAAGAACGAGTACTGCATTTCGCTGAGAAAATCCGCGCTTGAGCAATTTGTGGTGAATATGATTCTTATCGCCGTCAAACAATGGTTTGCCCGCCAGAAAACGGCGCACCACCGCAAGGGTAACATCAAGGATCGGAAGGCCAAGCGATACGAGAGGAATAGCTACCGCGACGATTGTTGACGCTTTCTGCGAGCCGACAAGGGCAAGCGCCGCTAACATGAACCCCAGGAACAAGCTCCCGGAATCACCAAGAAAGATGGTCGCTGGATGAAAATTAAATCGCAAGAATCCGAGCGTGGCGCCCGCCAGTGCGATCGTGAGTAACGCTACGAGCGGGTTCGGCACAATGAGTGACATTACAAAAAGAACCAGAGTGGTGAAGAGTGCCGAACCAGCTGCTAGCCCGTCCAAACCGTCAATGAGATTGAATGCGTTCGTAATCAGCAGGACCCACAGAATGGTTAATGGGAGGCAATACACCCGGTCAAGTGCATCCCCGCCGTGGAGAAACCCCAGATTGTGAACTCCATAGCCTGCCGCATAAAGCCAAATCGCCGCGACTGCCTGTACTCCAAACTTCCAGTAGGCGTGCAACGAATACACGTCATCGCATAAACCCAAAAGGAAAACAATGAGCGCCGGTCCCAGAAGGCCAAGTATCGCTTTGGCGTGTAGCGGCGAGGCGCTTCCCGTCAACCGTGGAATCACCATCGCCGCAATCACCACACTTAAGAATGAAAAATAAATCGCGATTCCGCCAATCCTAGGAACAGGCATCGTGTGCATATGCCTATCCGACTTCGGCTCGTGAATCCACCCTCTTGTGTTCGCAAGCTTTCGCACGTACCAGGTGGATGCAATGGATAAGAGCAGACAAGCTACAAATGACAATAGATAAGTCATAAGCTCCAGCGCCCCGATCGATCGAGATCTGCGGCGGAAATACGGAAGTGGTTCCTCTCGCTACGACTCACAGCTGACATGCTTAGAAGCTACCTGCGGACGACGAAGAATTTGCGGATTGAATCATCGCTAACTCTTTGACCTTGGTTGCTTGCTGCTGAAAATGTTTCATGATCTGCCGCACGGCTGCGTCTGCAGTAAACAAACGTTCCAGCATCTTGTAGGAATTCCTGCCCATACTTATGCGAAGCTCACGATCGTTCGCAAGCCTTAATGCTGCCGCGCATAGACCGTCATCGTCGCCATTCAAGAGACAGAACCCTGCTTGATTTTTCTCGAGGATCTCGAAGAGATCATTCCCAGAACTTATGCTCGCCAGGACAGGCTTCCCACACTTCATATATCCCAGCATTTTCCCGGGCACATTATGAGTCCTGAGCCGACGATCTAGGGAAATCAGTCCGACGTCGGCTTCAGAGAGCATGGACATATATTGTTCCTGAGGCAGAGCCGACAAGATCTGGATATTGGAGAGGTTCTCCTCTGCAACCATCTTCTCCAACCTCGAGACCTCGCTTCCCTCACCGACGAGCAAAAAATGAATATGCCTATAGGGTGTAAGACGTTTTGCGAGGCGGACGATGTTATTCAAGTCCTGGACCACGCCTAAATTTCCCCCGTACATGAAGACAACCTTCCCCTGCAGGCCGAGCCGCCCGCGATATCCGGCCGAAGGCGGATCTCCTCCATCCGGATTCGTCCAGTTGTAGAGCACTTGTAGGCAGTAGGCCTTTTTTGGAAACTCCCGACTGAAATATTGAAGATTGGCTGGTGACTCAACGCCGATCAAATCCGCAACATCATATTGCTCAACTTCCTTCCTCCGGAAGTACCACCACACAAGCCCCTTGCGTAGGATTCCTGCATCGACGGCCCACTGCGGGAAAATGTCCCGCAGTATTAGATAGGCAGGGCAACCCCAATGTGACTTCAGACGCCGCACGAGCGGGCCAAAGAAGATTGTCGGAGAATAGAAGACAATTAAGTCGACGGACCGCGCAAGCAGGAAGCTCTTCGCGCGACGCCACAGCGTGTCGGAGAGACGCATTTCCCGAATGGCCCGACACAATTTCGTTGTACCCTTTATAGTTCCGGACTTAACTCGGGCGATGCAGAGCCCATCTTCTGTCCTCACCTGCAGGCCCTCAGAAATTGCGTCACTGGGCGTGAGTATAGTCACTTCATGGCCCTGGCGGCGAAATTCTACTCCCAGATCATGAATAAGCTTTGCTCCAGATTTTAGGCTGGGCAGGTAGCAGTCAGCGATAATCAAGATTTGCATGCGGGACGTCCTGGGACTGAAATCGAAGTATCAAATATCGCCAAACACATGGATCAGCTTCCGAGTTGGCGGTTTACCCCACCACGCCGAGAGAGCAATCAATTCGGAGGTGGGGCACTATTCGCTACGCCCTATGCTAATCAGCAGCCACAGTCGCAGCCTGCAGGTTGTACACACCTCGCATCCATTCCGTTGTTAAGCGCATGCCTTCTTCAAGGCCATAATTGTTCCGATGTCCCAAATCGCGGACAGACTTGGAGATATCTACTCTCTTGTCCCTCGTTGTCAAAATCTCGTGATCGCGATATCGGGCCAAACTGGGGGAGGCGCCAGTGACCTTGATTATGATGTCGGAAAGCTCTTCGATCGTATGCAGGGCATTCCCTCCGATGTTGTACGTTTGGCCCGGTTTGAAGTTATCTACAATGTTTGCCAGGGTCCTAACCGTGTCGGCCAAAAAAGTCGAAGTGCGCGAATGACCGCGAAACACAGTCCACGGCGTGTTAGTGAGCGCACAAAAGAGAAATCGGCAGTTGACGCTACGGTAGGGACTATAATACTCGCCTGGACCGTATGTGTTGAAAAGCCTCACGACCACAGACTCTGTGCCATATTGCTGAGCCGAGTTGCGCACCTGCATCTCATTCACCCATTTAGTCATAGCGTAATCGTTCATCTGCTTAATCTCGTGGTCATCCATCACGCTTTCGACCATCAGATCAGGCCAATCGCCATAAACCTCGGAAGACGAGAAGTGGATCAGCTTGAACTTGAGACGCTCTTGCATGCGGATGACGTTCTTCGTGCCCACGGCGTTCGTACGCCATAGCAACTCGTAAAAGTCTTCTCCATTCCACCGGCCGAACTCTGCTGCGCAGTGATAGACGTAATCGAACGGACCCATCCGCTCAAACACTCGCTCGATCTGCCGAAACTCGCCCACGTCACAGCGGGCGTACAGCGGCACGGCTACATCCGTACGCAGTGAGAACCCGATCTCGTCTGGTTGATGCGCCAGATCACAGGAGACGACATGATGCCCCCGTCCGCGCAGCTCCTGAATTAGACCGCTGCCGACTATGCCACGCCCACCCGTCACGAGAATTCGCATACAACTCCTCCTTGAGTATGAGTCGAACTTTTCTTAATGGATCAACCGGTTGAACTTTGTGTTTTCGGCGGTCATCTGCAATTGTCGGTCGGATGTATGACTCTCATTCAGCCTAGAAAACTCTGCACGACAGATGATCGAGTGCCAAATCAAAGTCTGACAAAATACTGCCTAAGATAGGCGTGGTCTATCCTCTTGCTTTCTTGAATCTGCGCTCGCTTTCGTAGCAAGGCGGGTAAGTCTCGCATAACCCGCCACCAGGCACCGGAGAGCGCCAATAGACTCTTGGGGGACCTAAGTAAAAAATACGGGATAATGGCGAGTTCAGTCGCAGCCAGGTATGGGAGTAACCACAGCAGCGTTCTCCATGGAAGGTCTTTAATGATCGTATAGTGTCGATTCCGCAGGATCCGAAACTGGTAGTCCAGGGCTTTCGAGAAAAAGGTCGCTTTTCCACCCACCGAGCCCGAGCCGAAATGCCAGCCCACCGCAGACGGAAAAAACAAACATTTCCAACCTAGAAGTTGCATTCGGAACCACAAGTCACAATCCTCCCACCCTGTCTCGTAAGATTCATCGTAAATGTAGCCTGACGTTCCTCTCAAATCATCCAACATGCTTCTTCTGAGGAAAGGGAAACTCCCACAAGGCGCAAAAGTCAGTGTCGGCTCATTGGTGAAGTGACCTCCGTCTGATTGGAAGCGCTTTCTCATGAAGCATTGTTCTCCTTCTCCCTTTCGGGGTAGATTCGTCAGCTCGTTCCCTATCCAGGAATAGACTCGACCGCCAATTACCCCGAGGGTGGAATCCCCCTTCATTCTGGCAACACAATGACTCACAAATGTCCTGTCAAGGCAAACATCTTGATTTAGCGGAACGATGAAATCTCCATGAGAGGCTTCGATCCCCTGATTCATTCCTACCGCATACCCTCTGTTCTTCTGATTCTCGATGTAAACGAATTCGGGATGAACGGCCTTCATCCGTTTGAGGGAATCATCTATCGACCCGTTATCTACGACGATTACCTCAATTGGACCGTAGTTTTGGGCAATGACATGCTCCAAGCACCGCTTTACATGCTCCCCTCCGTTCCAATTGAGCACGGCTATGCTTACCAGGGGAAAAGAACTCAAAGCTCTTCACCAACCTCGATGCTTTCATCGCAATCCTTACCGATAGGCATCCGGTCCCTCCTAGCCTGGTGACCTGAGAAGTGAGAAAAATACGACACTCAATCAGTTGGTTGAACCGTAGTTCCCAGCCTGCCCCGTATCCCATCGTATAGGCCCCGCCACATAAAATGAATGCGATTTGCCTTTTCCGAATCGTAGAGCAGGCTGCCGAACATCTGCCTCAGGAGTTGACGAATCACAAATACTTTGGCCCTGAGGCTTGGCAACTGATGCCACACCACGAACGCGCGGTTGCGTACCTTGTAGTAATCGCGCCACGGCCTATGTGTGATCCAACTCATCGGCTTCCCTAGAAACTTGACGGTACGCGGTTGGCCGATCGTGTGTTGCATGACGCACTGGTTTACGACCGCGATAAGGAATCCGCTTCGCCGCAGCCTCAAGCAGTGCTCGTAGTCCACAAAATCTATGAAAAAATCATTGCGAGGCAGCCCTGCCTTCCTAACTGCCTCACTGCGAATCAGGCTGCCGGACGAAATGACCATATCCACGAGCGTAAGGGTATTCCCTCCCGGCACAGGGAGCAGTGCTACTTGGCCCTCCCTCCACAGGAATAATGGGTACGGCTCCCCGGTCGCCGCATTGATCGGCAAGGGCGCTATGAGGCCCAATTTTTCGCGATCGGGAAATGAATTATACGCGGCTAGCAGATTTGCAACCGTGTTGTTTAGAGGTTTGCTATCTTGATCGAACATCCAGATCCAATCATAGTTACGACCAAGAGCGTAGTCCAAACCCGCCGAATAACCTCCCGAGACACCCTCGTTTTCTGCGAGCCGGATGACCTTGACGGCTGGAAAACGCTCATTGAGGACTTGCATCGTTCCATCTGTGCTCGCATTATCAACGACAATGATTTCGCTCAGCGGCCGGCTCTGGCCCATGAGCAATTCCAAATGCTCGGTCAAAACCGCTCTTCCGTTTCTACTCACCGTCACGCTTGCGATGCCCGCCTGCATAAATCCCCCTGCATTCACTAAGAAGCTGGCTGTGGCGGGCTGCTCGCTGCGTGTCTGACTACATCGAAGCTGCTTTCTGCAGCTGGGAATACCTTTGAGATGACAATGGCCAAAACCAACATTCCGCTCGACGAGACAAGCAGAGGGTTCGAAATACAGATACCTAGGTACGTCATATAAGCCAAAATCAAATAATGTATTTCCCTAAACAATGTATTACGAAGTCTTCTAATCGGATAGAGCAACATACCGAAGTAAATCATAGCGATGATCAAACCGAAGTTTCGTATGAATTCGAGATAGGTTAATTCCGTAACTGAAGTTTCCGTTCCGAAGGCGGACGAATAGAAGTAGGAACCCAGGCCTTGTCCGAAGAGCAGCCTCTTTGGATCGCTAAACAGCACGGAATAGTCCTTTAGATGCGCCAGCTTTATGGCATTCGATTCATTCTCAGGATCAAACATTGCGCGAATAACGTCGCCGCCATAAATGCCGACGATAGCCGCTCCCACCAACACAATGGCAAAGAGCGTGACCCTCTGGCTTTTGACCGAGTACCAAAGCAGTACCAAAAGTGGCGTAAGCAGGCCAAAGATAATATCGTTCCGCGTGCCGGAGCAGAGCATGGCAGCAAGATTCACCAGGAGGAGCATGACGTTTAAGTAACGGGCCCTCGAACTCGAAGTAGCCGATTTATAGGCAAAGTATGCTATCGAAAGAACCAACAACGGGGCCGTATGGAAGTACACATACGCGTACGAAAGGTCCCCATAGATTTTTTCACCGACCGTGAATATGCCAGAGGTGTCTCCAATCGGCCAAAGAAACTCCTTTAAACTGGGGTCGCTATATACGAAGATAGCGATCATAACTATGATGGCAGAGAGGAGCGTAAGAACGATGCTTAGAGGTCGGACGGCGTCAATTTTCTTGACGACTAGCAGCGCAGCTAGAGTAAGAAATAGAAAACTCTTCAAATACTGAAATCCATCGTACGGGCCGGCGCGTCCGCCGAGCAAGAAGTACCACAAAATTGATGTGAGCGGAAGAAAAAGTGCGAACACAAATATATAAAACGCCAAAGAAGAGCCAATCGGTGAGGCTGTTTCTTTGGAACCAAGTAAGCTAACGAAGAATATGACCCACAGGCTGACAAACAAGGGCACTTTTAGATGTGTAACCTGATCGGCCGGATCGAATACGGCGACGAGAAAAAGCAAGAACAAGTTCGCGCGTAAGATTGTGCTCATGGGGTTAACCACTTGTTCGAATCCACAAGCAACCCGGCTGGTTGCACCACCGAACCGAGGCAATCCCCACGGTGCTGTTCCATGCGCCAGCTTACGGCAGGGTCATGCAGCCAAAGTTTCATGCGCGAATCGAAAGGCAGCGAGCAAAGAATCACGATATGATGCGGCTCGGCAAATTCAAGAATCTCTACCATTAGACCAACCGATTCTCAAAAGTTGTCGGCTATTGACACTCATCAAAGACATGGTGATGCAAACAACGGTTTTCGATGTTCAACAGAGACCGTTGTTGGAACTGATCCCTAGAACCAGCCGCTGGACTGCGAGATAGTTCATGGAACTCCAAAATCTCCGCCAGCTGAGTTAAATCTCCTTTGTCTCTTCCACGTTCGTAATCTTCGAGCATATGCTCGACTGGAGTCGGTTTCCGCCGGTGATCAAATGTTTGGCGATAGTCCGGAAGAAGAAGGACTACCGCCCCGCCCGGCCTAACAACTCTTATCCATTCCTTAATAGCTCTTACTGAATTAGAAGTATGCTCCAGGCTATGGGACGACAGAACGAAATCATACCGGTGATCGGCGATCCCGTTTAAATCTGTCGCTTCAAAATGAAATTAAATCCATTGGGCTTTCGAGGGTGATATGAAAATGTCGAGCCTTCGACTCTTCTTCCTTCCCAAATCGTCTCAAGAGAATAGACGCAGTTATCCAAGTCCTTCAGATAGCGATAAAGTGGAAGTACTCCATCATCCTGAAACGCTTTGCTCGGGCCACCTATTTCCAGTCCGAACTGGTGCTCCACCCCGCACGAAACTGCTTCTGTAATTTCACATACCGACCAAGAACACGACGCACCTGGACCGCAGAAGGCCTCACGAAGCCTAAGATCTGATTGTGTAGTGTCAGCAAGCTCGGAACTCACGCAACAAGCGCAATACAAGGTCAAGCCAATGTGGCTCGCCGATCAACCTGGACTGCGAGAATTATCTCTTTCTGTGGTTGCTCGTTTGCTACTTTACAGCTTTCAATACGCATTCTTCACCTGAGTTCTTGTCCTTCCTATGAGCCAGCTGCCATTGCAATTGACATTGCAGGGAGAATAGGCTTCGCATCAGCTCCCGACCGAGATCCACCAGACTGTTCCCACCCGCGCGAACGTCCAGGCTACCGTATGCCAGGACCTCGGCATGAGCCGGGGTCGTCCATGTATCAAAATGCCCGAAGTCGGCGCGCACCGCGAGTTGCCTGAGGGTACGCTGATTGAAGAGATGGATATGCCTTGGGGGCTCCAGTCCCCGCCAGGACGACCCGAAACGTCTATGCCCGCAACTTTCGGCATTGGGCGTGACGGCTATGAGCGTGCCGCCTTTTTTTAGGAGGCGAACGCTCTCGGCGAACAGGCGGACGGGATCATGAACATGCTCGATGACATGGTTCATTATGATCCGGTCGAATTCCCCTTCGTCAAAGCCTGCCTCGTCCAAGGGACCGAGACGCACCTGAACGCCGTAAGTCTGGCGCGCTCGTGACGCGGCTTTTGTGTCCATTTCCTGGCCCCTAACGTCCCAGCCTAGTGACCGCAGCCGTGCGAGCCGGCTCCCGTCTCCGCAACCTACGTCGAGCACTCGGCCGGGGGGCACTCCATCCAGATACATCAAGGCGAGTCGTTTCCGTTCACGGTGAATGGAAGTCGCCCGAAACAGTAAGTCGCGGACCCGACGCAAAATCGAAATAACAAGCGTACTCTTGCTTCTATTCGGTAGGTTCGGGGTTGTACTAACGTGCGTGTAGTACTCCGCATATGCTTTACCAATGTCGTCCTCGACCGGCATCGGATCGAGCCACAACAGCCCGCACGCCGGGTTAGCGCAACGTTTGAGATTCCATGTTCCCGGTGCCCCAAAGAGTCTGTCGCTCAGCCCCTCATAGAGGAGCACTCCGCGCGTTTCGCATAGGTAGCAATTCGGACAAGCGCGCGTCCGAATCGCGTCGGCAGTGTCCTCTGTATGCGGCAGCGCACGAGTCGCGCTCATCTGTTCATCACCGATAATTCTGAGCAAGCGATCGCTCCTCAGGCGTCAGAATCAGGAACCACGTTACAAGGACAAAACCAAGAATCGAAACTAGTAAAAACGCTGCCTTGAGCGCCAGGTCTTGGGGCAGAACGGCCAGAAACAGGGTTGTTGGCGCAGCTACCAAAAGCACCTTCGTTCTTGGGGCTATGGGCGAACGGGCCGGCAGAAATCTCCTCGCCATGAGGAAAAGCGCCAGAGCGTCGAAGACTGTCCGGGCACTCCAGGCGATGGCCGCGCCCTCGATACCGTAAGCGCGAATCAACCAGAAAAGCGTCCCGAGATAGATTGGCAACTCCAATAGATGCAACTTAGCGGTGAGGTCGGGCCTCCCAGCTCCCTGCACAAACGTGAACGGGACAAGTGCCAAGCTGTTTGCCAGCACGCCTACAGCAAGCCACTGGACAACACGCGTGCTGTGCCGAGCGAAGTCTGTGCCGAGCCAAAGCGTCAATCCGTTCTGAGCGAGAGCGACAATCAGCAAGACGATCGGGAATGACGCAAGCAGGATGTACTTCACGCTGCGGCCGAAGAGAAAGGCTGCTCGGCTCCGGTCCTGGACGAAACTGGCGGAGAAAGCGGGAAATACTACACCCATCACGGCGACCGGGATAAGCAGTAGCTTCGTGATCACTTCATAGGGTGTGGCGTAGTAGGCGACAGCAGTCACCGAAATCGAGCCTGCGATAAGAAAGCGATCTAACGTAACCATCAGCGGGCCTACGACGTTGGTCACCGTCATCCAGCCGCCGAATCCCAGCAAGGGACCTGCGGAAGGGCCATGCCACGCCACCCGCTGGCGAAGTTCGGGTATCACCCGAAAGCAAATCAATAGGTGCGCCAGGCAACCCAGAAAGCGCCCCGCAACCAGGACTCCCACAACCGGCACGAGACTACTCGAAAAGGGCAGAACCAACAGAGGGCCTACAAACGTGAACACTCCGGTGGGAATTCGCAGTGCGGTAATCAGGTCGAAGCGCTGGTGAGCTTCCAGCAAGCCGCGAAGGCCGGCGGTACTAATAACCGCTGGAACTGCCAGCCCAAGAACATAAAACCCTTGCAGCACCTCCGGCTGAATCCCTTCCGGAATTTTGAGCGCATTGTGCGCCAGCCAGGGCGAAATCGCGAGGATGACCACGCTGCCCGCCACGCCCAGCGCCAGCATTAAGAGCAGAGAGGTCCACGCCAGAGCTGGTATCTCGTGGTCTTCACCGCTCCCCAGTTTCTTGGCCACTAGTTGCGTCAGCGCCCGTCCTAGCCCGATGTCAAACAGGCTAGCATAGCCGATCAACGCCCAGGCCAACGTCAGCACCCCAAAGCGTTCCTTGCCCAGTCCGCGAATCAGGATGGGAATGCACACTACCGCCACGATCATTGGCGCGCCGTTGCCGAGCAGGTTCCATAGAGTGTTGCGGGCCAGAAGGCGGCCGCTAGTTAAGTGCCCGTTATGATTTTTTGCCGTTTCGGTCATCTCAACCGTTCGTAGTAATCTGGTGGGTCTCTAGAAGGCTGGTGCAACGTCCGCGATGTCCGCGTCCACGGCCACCGAGCGCTGGATGAGACTAAGCGATACCACCACCCTCAGACTGTTCCTCTTCCGTTTCAAAACGCCCTCAAGCCCTGCGAAAGGACCGCCAGTAATCTTCACATGTCGGCCAACTGTTAAAAACGGATGCGGCTCCGCGTGCAGGTTCTGCGAAAGCCCCGACCGCATGATTTCTATTTCCGTGTCCGGCAACGCAATTGGCAATCCGCCAAAGCCGACCAGGCGAACGAGGCTAGGAATCTGCACGACACGCAGCCGCTGGCATAGCGCGATCCGCACGAAGACGTAACCCGGAAACAAGGGAAGCTCCAATTGCACACGGCGGTCTTTCCACCGGCGGGTGGAAGCGTAAAACGGAAGAAAGTGCTCTACCTCTCGCGCCCCTAGCTCAGCCGCGACGCGCTTTTCATGATTTGCACAAGTGTACGCGGCGTACCATCGCGGCTCGGCTGATGACGCCGCAAGCGCAACCACGCCCGGGTAACTTGCCAGTCCAACGACTGCCGGCGGCTCTGTTGAAGATGCCATATCAAACTCCAGATACAGCTTCGCCCCGTCACTTACAGGGCGATATGTGACCTAACCCTTTATATTTCTGCGACTTATAATCAACTCTACTGGTCCACTGGCCCACTGGTAGGGGGCTGGCGGCCACTGAGCCGATGCCAAATCCTCTGCGTTGCCGAGCCCGGACCGTCTCCGTTTCGTGATGCCCAAGGCGCCTTCGCCTTCAGCGTACCGGCAACTTCTCGAATAAAGGCTCTGCGCGGATCTTGTGGATCGACTTCCTCCCAACGCGCCGATCCCAACACCCAAACCACGGAGATCGCACAAACCAGAAATGTTCCTAGAAGCATGATTAGCAAACGTGGAGGAAACGATTTTCTTTCCGGGACTCTCGCCGGATCCAGCACCTTGACGCTGGGGGTTTCCTTTGCTTCTTGTACTTTGGCGAGCTCGTATTGCTCAGTCAGCAGCTCGTAAACGGTTTCCTGTATCTTCGCACGGCGGTAGTAATCCGCGTATTTCGCGCCCAACAACGGCAAACTCCGGATGGTGGGAAACGGCAGCCCTTTGATTTGAGCGGATGCCGGACCAGCGGACTGGCTCGCGGAAGTGGTGCCGCCGTCCGGGCCCTTTGCCTGCACACCGCCGAGCTTTTCGAGTTGCCTCCGAAGTTCCACAACGCGAGCATTCAAGGAACGCACGCGAGAGTTGTTGTCGGTATAAATTTGGCGAAGTCCCTCGAGCTGCGATTGCGCCGCGATCATCTCGCCGCCAATCGAACCTGCTGCGTCCAGCATCGCCTTACCTTCTAGCTGCATGTCGAGCGTGTTGTTTTTGCTAGAGAACTGTGCGAGTTGATTGGAAGCATCATCCAGATCTTGCTTAGCGACGTTGAGGCGTTCCTCAAGAAACACGCGTTCGCGGTGCGCAGAGGAAGTCGAAAGTTCGGAAACAAGGGAGTTCAATTGGTCGACATAGGCGCTCGCAAGAGCCTCAGCTCGCTGCGGACTGTGATCAGCTACGCTGATGGTGATGATGCCACTCTTCCGATCTTCCGAAATCGATGTGTTCTCATCGAGTCTTGTACGCGCATCGATAACCAGCCGTGTGCCGTAAACTTTTCTCAAATCAAACTGCTGTATGAGCCGGTCCTGTGAGGTCTGGCTCCGCAAAACGCCTATGAACAGCGCCCCGGAACTCTTGAGCCCGAGCAAGTCGCCCGCCACACCTCCCATGGCTCCTCCGGCTTTCGCCGCCATGGCGGCCATCATGGCCACGCCCGAGGTAGACTGCGGATCGGGGGGCATGAGTTGTGTAGTCGAGGTGTAGGACTTGGGAATCAAGAAGGCGATGATGGTTGAAACAATCAGACCAATTGCAGTCGCCCTAAGAAAGAATCGGCGACGGTCCCAAAGCAAACGCAGCCGTTCCGCCTGCCACTCGCGCGAATCCTGGAGTGGAACTTCGAGCAGAGAAACCTCTCCAGCGATGGGCTGCGGAGCTGCCTCTGGCTGTGCTTTGGTCGCTGTCTGCGTCATGTCGTTTCTTTTATTCGTCCTCTCGCTCTCATACAGGATCGTACTCGCTCATTTCCACTGATGAGGCCAGAATGTGAATTGAAGTGAAGTAGTCAAATTCGACTGCGGCCCGTTGGCCAGCACGGGAATGCTCCATTTTTCGTACTGCACCGAACCTGACAACTCAGTTGTATGGTTCAATTGGACAGCGGCCCTCACTTCCGCGTCATTTACCGTGCCTCCGCCCGGACTAAATTGGCCGTCGATTTTTCTATGACGAAAATTGACTTGGATCGTGTCTCGGGGCGTCAGCCAATACGTCGTCCACGCCTGCTCTCCCTGCGAGGCGCGCCCCACCCAAGTGCCCAACAAGTTCCCTCGGTTTGTATAAGAATTAATGAATAAATCATTTTGATAAAAGCATCCATTGCATCCAGGAAAGTCTACGGGCGAGGTCGAGCCCCCTTCCACCCGTAGGTCGAGCTTAGGGACGCCCGGAATCCGGGGCATGTAAATCCCCCCTTGAAACGCCGCCTTGCGAGGGTAGGCCAGCGGCGAGTACTCGTCTTCAGTAAACGCATCACCATAGAACGTCAGCCAGTTGCGCAACCCGGGAACCCTATAAGTAAAGTCGATCGCGGACCGGGGGTCCGTTATGTCCGTTGCGTTACTACTTGCAGCCACGATGAAACCGGTGTAGCTCTTGAGAAGATTGTGCAAGGTGAGTGCGTACGGCCCACCCGCAAAAACTGTAGTTTCAGAAACACTAAACTCGAAATTCGATGTGGGTTTGAAGCTAAGTTTCTCTCCATGGAGGAAAGGCTGGCGGCCTAGTGGAACCCCCCACTGCCCCACAAGATTGGTATTGTTTGGGAATATGAAATCGTGTCCAGTCAATTGGCCCACGAAAAACTCCAACCGGATCGGCCCCATTAGGCCGAGAACGCTCGGGAGCTTAAAAGGAGAGACGCGATTGATTCGAAACATTGTGATGGGAACGGCATTATCACTGAACAGGATCGGCCCGCCATCACTCGGTCCCCACCACAGACTCTGCTTGCCGAAGGAAACCTGCCAATTGGCAAAGTTCATGGCGAGGTAGGCATCAAGCAACTGGACCTGATCGACTGCTGGAATACCGGCATCAGGCGGTATGGGTAGCTGCACTCCATCGGCGCCTGATATGAACTGCCGCGCCTGAGCGGAGAGCGGCGGGCTGGAAGGCGCGTGCTGATATTCCCCCCGGACATAAGCAACCAGGTGGCCCTCAGATGCCCAGCCGGAAAAACCGGTGACATTGTTGACTCCCTTCGCGAATGGTCTGCCGAAGTCGTTGAGAATCGTCTGTCCAAAATGAAAACCGTCGTTTAGCGGCTCACCGGAAATCCCTGTGATCCGCGTGTACACTGATTCGGCTTGCAGGTGGCGATTGTTCCCCCCTCCCTGGGACTCCGCTTCGATCGAGAATTCCCGTTCCAAGGTGTCGAGAAGTTGTTGGGCTTCTGTCGATGCAGCGTCGCTCCCGGCTACTTGATCCTGGGCCTCATCCACGAGCCGCAGGCATTCTAGGCGTGTCCATGGTCGCATTCCGAAAATGCCGCTGTTCACATAACCCATAGCGGCGAGGCGGTCGAACGCGGAATAGACCCAGCTATCCATGGGAACATACGGTGAGCCCATATTGCTCGCGGTGAGGTGTCCGTCGTTTCGAAATATTTGGCTGATCGACTTCCAAGCCTCGCCGCCAAGTCCGGGATCGTGATTTCGAGTGTAGATATTCTGGGCGATGAGGTTGCCCATGATGCTGCCGACGAAAACGTCAGAGGGAAAATGTTGGTGCGCTCGAATTCGGGAATAGTCGACCAGAGAAGCAAGGCCGTAGGCCATGATTTTCATGAAGGGACTGGGATATTCGTGTGCGACGACTCCTGCTATGGACCACGCCGCCGCCGCATGTTCCGAGGGAAACGATGTGCCGCCTTGAAAGAACGGCCCGGTCCCGTTGCCTTGGTAAGGCCGTTCGCGCCCCAGGGAATACTTTAGAGACTCCACCTCCACGAGGCTGTTGAGTGCGGCCTCACCAGCGAGGAATCCGGTCTCGCTCCAGTGTTCGTTGTGCTTGACGTGGCCCAGCAGCCACATTCCGCCTGCTCCGCCGATGAGCGCTCCGACGCCGGCATCAGAAACTGTCTTGTAGCGGCTGATCGTCGTAGGGCTGTGCGACAAATTTTTGCTGTATTCCGTGTCTGTCACGAAGAGGCCCGCCGTAATTCCGCTCAGTGGCACTAACCACTGAGTATCCGAGAATCGAAGCTTTGCGGGACTCGTCAAGATTTGTTCCTGGTCTAGCAAGAATTCCTTTGCCAACCTCTTAAAGGTCCGCGCTGGGGCCTGCGACGGTTCCGAATCCGGATCGGTGCCGATTTTTTTTTTCGGGCTTGTTTTCTTTATTTCCGTGCCCGAACTGCTTTCTTTCGCATCCTCCCCGCCTTGCTTCGGCGCCTGCCGAGGCGCAGGCCTAGAGACTCTTGCTGTCAGCGTCAGGCTCGACGTCGCCAGGCCACACGCCAGCAGGGTGAAACATATCCGCATTGTGAACATTCTCGTCATGGATGGATATACGCCACTGCCAAAGCTACAGACGAGGCCAGTTGCGCTGATTGCATAATCGCCGCCCAGTTACGACCTGCTATCTTTGGCGCTTTTTCGGGAACAACGATCGTGTCCCCTGCGCGCAAGGTTGCGCTCAGCGGATCGCCTCCCCACCAACCATCGCTGTTGTTTTTCGCGGCGATGACCGAACCGTCGGCGCGAATCACAAACACAGCTTTTTTGTCCGCAAGCTGTGTCACGCCACCAGCTTGGCTGAGGTACCACTTGGCGCTGTGGCCGGAAGCAGTTGCGACCGCAGTAGGATTGAACACTTGGCCGCTCACCGTCACGTAGTTTGCGCTCTTCGGAATGATAAGGACGTCGCCATCCCGGACGGGAATGTCTGTCGGCGTATTTCGCCAAGATCGCACATCCGATCGAACGTGAATTACAACCCGCCCAATCGGCGCAGCAGTCTGAAGCTGCTCAAGGGTCGACTGCGTCTGCGCAATCGCCTGTAGCTTCGCGTTTTTCTGATCCGTATCAGCCTCCGGCAAGGACCTCAGATACTCCTGTTCGGCCTTCACTCGCAGGACGAGTTCCACGTGCGATTTCACTTCAAGCTCACGAACTTCTTTTCGGATCAAGACAGCCCCGTAGGGATACGCTTCCGGACCGAATCCGCCGCTTCGCGCCAAAACAGAGCTCAACCGTTCTCCAGGCTCGATCCCGTAACTGCCCGGGTGCAGGACTTCCCCGCGAACAGTCATGGATGCACCAATATCGTTCCATCGCGGAAGCTGCCGAATCGTCAGAATGTCCCCGTCACGTAAGGGCACATCGTTCTTCTCGTCTCCACTCATTGCGGCCGTAAGGTTAACCTCCAGCCGATCACTCGGATTTGCTCGAGAGGCATTCATCTCGAAACGCGAGAGATCAGCGTTTTCCGTATACGCGCTCCTCTTTAGCCCGCCGGCTACGCGGACCAGATCCTCAACGTGCATGTTTGTAGTGAGTGGATAACGCCCCGGTTTAGTCACCTCACCCTTGATGTAAACCGTCGGCGGTTCCACTCGGGCTGAATTGCGATGCACCAGTAAACGGTCGCGCGGCTGCATGATTACGTTGTCCACTGGATTCCCTGCGAGAGCTTCGCCGAGATCGACACTTAGAATTTTCATCGTTCCGTCGGGCTGCGTGCGGAAAAGCTGAGCGGAATCGAGCGAAGCGTCCTGCGTCACCCCACCTGCCTGATAGACCGCGTCCCGAAGGTGCGCCTGCCCTGAGGTGCGGTACTTCCCCGGCTCTCGAACTTCCCCGCCAACCCAAACTTCCGGAGCGGGCTCAAAATCGTAACGGCTGAAAACGCGAACGGTATCCAGGGGCTGCAGTTTCGGCCCCGAGGCTGGGTTCGCCAGAGCTGCCGTCAGATCAAAACTCTCCACGCTCGGATGAAAGTCGGGGGGATTTAACCTGACAATTTCTGCATAGTGTGGTGCAGGTTCCGGCAACAGATCTTTGTAAGAACCAATCAGGTCCGAAAGGAGCATCCCTTGTTTGTAGGAAAAACGTCCGGGACGCAGTACATGTCCCTGAAGGTAGATGGCGTCCTCGTTGTAGGGAGCGATCGGAAAGATGTGCACTTCATCGCCGTCGTTGATCTTGAATGCATCGAGCTGCTTTTTCGCTGAATCAGCGTCACCAGTCGGAGAGAGATCGAGGGTAAGCATGGTGCGCTTCTCGTGCGCTTCGACACGTTGAACCTCAATGTGCCGCAGAGTTGCCGTCGGGAGGATCCCCCCAGCCAACTCGAGCACGTCGGCAAGTGAACTCTCGCCGTGCAACTCGTAGATAGCCGGCCGGCGCACCATGCCATCAACGGTCACCTGTGGTCCCAAGGACGGTACGAGCAGCGTGTCGCCATTCTCCAACCGGCTCAAATCGGACCGTACTCCATGCAATAGCAAATCGTAAGCGTCCACCTCTTCGACAAGCTGCTTGCCGCGATAGTGTTTCAGCGCGCGCAGAGAGCCGCGAGGCGTTACTCCCCCCGCGGCAAACAATGCGTTTAGCGGAGTCGATAGCGAGCTGATGTCGTATGCACCCGGCTGCGTAACATCTCCGACTACATACACGCGGACAGTTCTCAACTTTGAAAGAGAAACATCCGCTGAGACATCCCGATATTCGGTCCTCATCACCCGTTGAACCGCCAACTGCACGTCGCCGAGACTTCGCCCGCTCACCAGTAACGGTCCAGCTTCAGGCAGCGAAACACGTCCTTCACGATCGACGACGCGATACATGCGCTGTGAGACTCCACCCCAGAGATCGATCTCGAGGCTGTCGCCTGGACCGAGAACGTAGTCGGGCCCAACCGGCAGATCCATGGGGATCGCTTCCGGGTCGTTCGAAGTATTGCGAAAAACATCCAATCCAAAACGTTCGGTCGATCGCTGGCGTCCGGACGCCTGCACGTACATGTCATAAAGCGACGGAATGTCGGAGTAGGGATTCGCGCGGTGGACCATCCTCACGGGCGACAAATCTTCTTCATTGGGCCTTTCATTAGCGCTGCTTGCGCGCGATGGCCGTTCCATTCCGTTTTTGTCTGAATTAAACCCTCTGTCGTCGACTCCTGGAGCACTGGGCAAGGAGCGCAGGTCACGGCCGAGCGGGGAGCCGTCAATGGCGCCTTGACCCATAGCTTGAGAGCCCTCGAATTGATTGTTGTCGCGGCTGACCGGGCTGGAAGCCGGGTCGAGGCGAGGTGACATTCTGTTAGCACTACCCCCGTCCAGGGGATCCGAAGTCTGCGGCAATCCGTCAGCTCGCAGGATGCGTGACGGGCTCTGTGATGGTGGTTGCTCTGGCACCGCTTGAGGATTCGTCTGAGGTGAGGACGTCCCTCCTCGAGTGCGCGTATTTTGGCGGCGGTCTGCCGGCGATTGCGGCTGACAATCTTCATCGCGCCGCGGATCGCAGGTCACGGTGCGTTCGAGATCCCGATCGTTTCTTTGCGGCTTAAGCGAGTCTGAGTCTTCCTGTGCTTCAATCTGAACCAAGCGCCGCGCCCGCTCCTTGAGCACCAAATCGTTTTCTTTTGCATAGTCCGAGTTAGGATTCGGCGTTGGCAACAAGTATCCATAGCGTTGTAAGAGCCGCGTCGCTATCGATCGAAACGCCACGTCCTGGTCCAATCGCTCGAAAATTGCTTGATCCGTCAGACTCGAATCCTCGACAACTTGACCGCTATCCGTTGCCTCCTTCGCTACCCAGCGCTTTAGTTCCACAAGGAGCCCTTCATCGTTAACCAGTACTGCTCGAATCTGTGTTGCTGACGCCGCCACTCGGCGTAGGTTCTCCTGGGCAAAATCGTGAGCTTGTTCAACCCCATACTCGTTCCGGGCTTGCTCCCGCGTCGCACGCGGCTTATCGACCTGCTGTTGCCCATACGACGGGCCGCAAAGCAAGAACGCCAAGCCAAGACCTGAGAAAACGATTTTTAAATTCATTTGTTTCAACATGATTTCACCCTGGTGCTGGGCTTGAAATTCTTCAATTTGTTGTTTCCCTCGCAAATAGCTTGCTCCGCACAGCGTTCAACATTCCGTCCTCAGACGCCTCAATATTACTAGAATGGATATCGAGAGAGGCCCAGTAGTAAACGATATAGTTCTCCGCCGGCGCCACTGCGATAACCCGCACCTCAGGATGCTCACGAAGCAGCTCGTCGCAGACACTCGGCCTTCTGCCCGGTTGATCAAGTGCGATGACCACAAAATTTGGCAGGGTTCTCCTCACACACTCCATAATTTCCGACTCGTCGGTGACCTCGCCGACAATTTCTATGTCGGGTTGGTCCGCAAATGTTGTGAGAATCGTCTCCCGCATGAGGCGAGGATGGTTCGCCACGAGGACGCGGATGGCTTTTTCCATGGGAGGCTCCTGTGTGGCACAAGTATCGCGTTTTCTAGTAATTAGCGTAAGATTCAAAAGGAACCCATCGGCCGGTACTACCTCGTAATCGGCCGGTGTACCAACCATTACTAGGTACTTACCAATCTTGACCTAAAGGAAAACTGTCGGCCAAAGACGACACCGGCGTTCCTCCTTCCCGCACGGGTTCTGAAGGAAGGTCCGAAGGGACGCTTTGGTTCAGGGTATCCTGCCAAGCTACTCGAATGATGTCGAGATAAGTCGTGCCGAATCCCTGACAAACCAATCCTTGCGTGTATCTATTCCCTGAGGCACTGGTGTCTGTGTTGTTGGGCCGGTAATGACCGTCGGTTCGATTTCGACGTCCTCGCGCCACTCGTTAAAAACTCCTAATGTGCATCATCCTTAAGCTTGCTGGTTTGCAAATACGGTAAAACGAATGTTCCGTAGGAAGTAACGGAACTTGAACCCTTCAGGAGCGGCCGCGGTCCTTCTTGCCAGCCCGGGATGTTCATACACGCGCGCCGCGTTGCTCGATTGTCAAATCCCGGCATCAGGAACCTATGAACTCTACGCCGAACTGCGGTGTAAGGACTGTCCTATATTGGTCATACATCGCCGAACGATGCGAAATAACCGTTATCGTCGGAGTAACCGGCGTGGCCCACGTAGGAGGTGGAGGAGGAGAACTCGTGCCGCACGCGCTGAGGAGCCACAAACCGCTACAAAGCACAGAAGCTCCGTGGGTCAGCGGACCACGCGGCAGCTGGGTATAAGGTGAGTCAGCGGAAGCGAAAGCCAGTGGAACAATCGTTCGGGTGGATGAAGATGGTTGGGATGCTAAAGAAAGTGAAGTTGCGAGGGATGGATAAGTTTGGCTGGCTGTTTACCTTCACCGGGGCTGCCTACAACCTCTGTCGATTGCGAAATCTGATGGACAGAGCATGACATGAAGTGTTACTTCGGGCCTGCTGAGCAGTAAGAACTGCCCAAAATCATTTCTACTTCATCCCGGCAAAAATCAAATTTAGGGTTAAGGGATACTCGAACGGCGATTTTTCAGCAAGCTGCTAGGCGCTCAATCGACGCAAAGAAAACCACGAAACCCGCGAACCGCCTTTTGCGATTCACGGGTTTCGTTCCTGTAGTGCAGGGTCTTCGACGGTGTTAATTGCACTCGTCCGTCGCGCCTTAGAAGAGGAGCTTCAGCGCAAACTGAATCTCTCTAGGCGTGTAGTTAGGACTGGTCACAACCACCTGGCCAAACGCCGGACTTACCGTGCCAGCAGCAATCTGATCAGCGGTCGGTACCTGGTTGGTTGTGGCGTGGTCGTTCTGGTTGTTAGGAATGAAATAGCTCGGAGTGTTTGTCAAATTAAAGATCTCCGTGCGGACCTGCAGCTTTATTCTTTCCGTTATAGGAAAATCCTTAAAGATCGAGAACGTAAAATAACGGAAGTGCGGGCCATAAAGGGTGTTGCGGCCGGTATCGCCGATGGTGCCCAGAAGTGGAACCTCGAAGGCATTGTTATTGAAGAATTCGGCGTTGCTCGGGTTGGGCAGGCCGGCATTCGCGATTTGGCTCGGACGCGTGGGGCCGCCTCCGATGCCGTTGAACACCGAGTTGCCAAAGCCGGTGAAGTTGTCGGTGATGCTGAAGGGCGTTCCGGAATTCCACACGAGAATTCCGTTCACTTGCCAGCCGGCCAGGCCTAGCTTCTTGGTGCCAGTGAAGGACTTTCCGAAAGGCAGTTCGTAGGTGGCTGTCGCGACAAATCGATGGCGAAGATCCAGGTCGCTGCTGCCGGTCTCAAACTTATGCAAGTTGAAGGGATCGGCGTTACCGAAGCCTTCTTGGCCTTCGAGGCTTAGATCCGTTGCATCGTCGATGTCATGCGAGTAGGTGTAGTTGGCGGATACCGTGAGTCCATTGCGGTAGCTGCGCTGGAACGACACTTGTAAGCTGTGGTAGCTCGAAGTACCTTCGCTGAAATATTCTCCAACGCTGCCGAGACCCGGCAAGTTTGTGGCGGTTGGCCGCACGGTGAACCGCAGATCGCAGCCATTTACTGGGGTGAGACACGGAGCGCCGGTAATCGTGTTTGGTAAGCCGAAGCCCGCGGTGTTCGCCGCAGTGTGCACGGTGTTAAGCGGATCAGGTACGTTAACGTCATTGATTACCTGCGGCAAATGGCGTCCGAGTTGGCCTACATATCCAATGGTGATCACGTTGGCGCCAAATTGCTTCTGTATCTGAAGGTTGAATTGGTGAACATAGGACGTGCGGAAGTTCAACCCCACGTTGTCCGGAAGAGAAAGGTCCGGGCTATTCAGTGCTTGCGGAGTGGGTACCGGAATGCCGCCCGTGGCGCCGCCGAGCGTCGTCGTTTGTCCTAGGGCCGCTTGGCAAGCTGGCAACGGACTGGCGACCTTCCCGGAATTGGTCTCAATCTGGAAGGCCAGCGGAGACTGGCATGGCGTTCCGTTGATACTGGGAGAGTACACCCCGTTAAATGGCGCGTTCTTAAGGGAAGCGTTTGACGTGTAGTTGCCGGGGAAGTTCGCGATCCCGTAGCCGCCGCGCAGTACGGTGTTCGGCGCAATCGTGGCCGCAAAGCCCACCCGCGGAGCGATGTTGGAATACGTGGTCTCGACTCCAGCCGTCGGGGACGAGGTGACTATTCCGGCAGTGTCCGCGCCGATCGATTGCAGAAATTTCAACCCTTGGGCCGGTACCAGCAGTTGCTGCGTCGCTGGATCGAAGTTCGAAAGGTAGCCGTGAACCTCGGTGAATGGCGTGAATATGTCGTAGCGGGCGCCAATGTTAATCGTCAGCCACGGCCGCACTTTCCAGTTGTCCTGGGCGAAGAACCCTGGCTCCCACGATCGGAAGTTGGGCGTAAAAAGGTCGGTGTTGCGGCCTTCGCCGGTGAAGGCCCCGGCCAGGAATGTCGCTAGATTATTGATGCTGTCCTGTTGCGTGGCTCCGTTGTCTTCCTGTAATCCAAAGTTGATATTGCCGACGCCGTTGCTGCTCTGCACATTGCGGGCCTGCCGGCGAATCAGGGAAGCGCCAAACTTCAAGCTGTGTGAACCGCGCGTGTAGTTGACCGTGCCATTTTCCTCGAAAGTGTTGCTAACGTCCACGATGGGCACAAAGTTACTGTCGCCGAGCGGCGCGAGGTTAGGGATATTGATGAGCGGGAGCCCCGAACTGTCAAGTGGGCCGAAGTTAATATTCTTGGGAAATCCCAGGGCGGTGGCCGCGTTGGTGCCGGAGTTTGGCGAGTTCGAACTATTATTGATCTGCGTGTACGCGGCGCGCAGTTGAAGCACCAGGTTTGAGCTGAAGGTGTGCACAAAGTTGAGTTGGGAGTTGTAAGCGATGTCCTTGGCCGGGCCGGCGAAGCCAAACTGTCCGTTTCCCGGATTCACCGACAGCCCGTTGATGGTGGCATTGGGCAAATTCGTCGGAATCACCGAAGCTACGTTGTTTGACGTGAAACGCGCAAAAAGAAGATTCTTGTCGTTGAACCGGTGATCCACGCGGGCGTCGTACGAATTGCTGGACTGCACGTTATTCGGATCGAACACGAAGTTGTTCGTCAATTGGCCGGGCGTGCCGGTGTTGGGCAGCGGGTATAGCTTAAACAAGTTCGCTGCTACCGGGTCGACGGCCGTTCCCGCAGGGATATTCGGGTCTGCCGCCACGATTCCTGCCGGTCCCAATGCCCGTTCGGCGGCAGTGGGTACGCTGCTGAAGATCGGACTTGATACTCCAGCGATCTGACGAAAGCCTTCATAGCTAAAAAAGAAAAAGGTGCGATCGTGGATGATCGGCCCGCCGATACTTCCGCCAAAGTCATTCTGGCGCTGTTCGGACTTCGGATTGGGCGCTACATCAAACGGATTGCGCGCGTTGAGCTTGTCGTTTTGAAAGAATTCATAGACCGATCCGTGAAAATTGTTGCCTCCCGACTTGGTCACCACGCTGACCAGGCCACCCGGTGTGCGCCCGCTTTCCGCGGTGTAGTTGTTGGTTTCGACGGTCACTTCTTCAATCGCATCGATGGGCGGTTTCACGCCGATGGTTCCGATAATTCGTTCGTTATTGTCCGTGCCGTCGATCTGCTCGTTGTTCAGTTCCACATCCTGTCCATTCACAGAAAAAGCGCTGGTTTGACGGCGATCATCCGGGCGCTGACCGCTGCTCAACGAATCAACGCTCGCTCCTTCGTTTGCTCCGGCTGTATAGGTGATCAGCGTGGTCAGGTTGCGCGTGGGGAGCGGAATATCCTGCACCGCGTGTTCCGTAATCGAACTGCTGACGGTGGAAGTTTCGCTCTGCAATAGCGGGCTTGGTGCCAGCACTTCTACGATTTGCGACACATTTCCGACCTGCAACTGCGCGTCTACCCGGGCGCGATCGCCCACCTGAAGCGTAATGTCTGCCACCGAAAAGGTCTTGAAGCGGGCGAGCTCAACGTGGACCGAATAGTGTCCAGGCAGCAGAAAGGGAACGTCGTAATCTCCGGAGGAAGTCGTCTGCGTCGTATGAGTTCCATGTGTTGCCAGGTTCTCCACCGTTACCTTGGCATCCGGCAGCACCGCTCCGCTGGAATCTGTCACTGTTCCGACCACGTCGGCGGTGGTTGTCTGTGCCTTGCCTTGGACCGCCGTGAGCAGCAGCACGCACAAAACCGCCAGCAAACTCAGAGCAGCAGAGAATCGAGCTCGAGCGATGGATTTTATTCCTGTTGAAACCACATCGTTACCGCTATTTTTCATAGGTCTTCCTCCCGGGGTATGGGCGGCGGATTTCCGGTGATCGCCTCGCTGAGCCGAAGCATCCGCGAGAGAGCGCCGGATTGTCCGTCACGCAAATCAAAATGAGCGAATACTGTTCCTCTTGTGCGCTCGGAGCGCATTGCAAATGACCACCGCTTCAAAGTTTTTATTCCGCAGGAAGAATGGTTAAGGAATTGCAAATCGTAGTTATTACGTTGACCGTAAGGAGATTTGAATTGCCGGCAGCGACACCATGCGTAACGCGCGTGGTGTCGCTGCCCGGATTTGGGATGTTCACGATCTTCGCGGCTAGAAAGATTCGCCGTCCGTGCCGTTAGGCCGCGAGTGTCCGCGAACAGTTGCTCATCTGTCGTTGTCGGAATCGTTTCTTCCGTGAACAGGAGTAAGGAAGTTATCGAGGACGAAATCTGCCACCTTTCGGCCCAAGGTTTGACCGGCGGTCAAGTCCGAGCGGAAATGCACTCCGGCAAAAATCCGACTGAGTGTTGCCTCTCGATCAGCGGCCGAAAAGCTCTTAAAAGAGCGGTCTACTCCTGCCAGAACTTCGGACGTAACGGCGAAATCGAAATGATCCTGGCCAAAGAATGAAATCAGTACGGATGCTCCAGCAGCACTGATGACCGCGTGTGCACCGGGGTAGGCAGGATCCGGCGTTGTGTTCCCGACCTCAGGAAGCCAATTGGGATCAGGTAGCGTTTCGGGGTTGCCATCGGTGGCAGCCTCTCGAATCGCAGTCACGGGACGCCAGAAGTTATAGGTGTATTTGGCGTCGTAGAAAGCGATCACTCCATCGGCAAAGGTCAAGTTTAGCAGTGCAAAAACGCGGGCGCTTTGTGCCGTTGTCAGGTCATGCCCCAAAGCCGCTGTTTGAGTAATTTCGTTCCAATAGTTTTGAATGGCGCCATTCCAAAAACGCCCAGTCAAAGCCTGGTCTGGAGTGGCGCTGGTACTGTTGGCAATCCCCAGTGATTTAAGTTCGTTGAAAACATCGCTGTACGTGTCACTGGTCAACGCCGGGGGAGGGCCAGGGCGAAACTGATTGGCGCGCTCCAGAGCGAAGGGCGTGACATGGGACCAATGCGTGAACTGAGGCTGTTTCGGGAAATTAGGGGGCGTCGATTGGTAATCGCCCGGGGCGTTTCCGAAAACAAAAGGAACGGGCGGAGCATTAGATCCGTCGTTGCTTCGCAGCGCCAGGATTTGATCAGCGACAGCTTTACCTATCGCGATGCCATCCGCCTTGTTTTGGCCATCTTGAATGGACGCTAGGGATTGCTGAAGCTGGGCGTCAAGCAACGTTTGAAAGCTCGGATACAACGCGACGAGAACTTCGTGGGCTGCTGAAGCTGCGGCAGCGTCTTCGGAGGCAAAATGCGATACAGCGGTAAGGCCAACCAAGTAAGGTTTATGGGTTCTGTCGATCGCGTTTACCGCGTCGTAAATCGCGGCGTGCATGACCGCGAAGCTGCGGGTAGGATGCACGGTTGCCGACTGCGCCCCAGGTGTGCGAACAATCCCGAGGAGAGTTTTGTTCCACTGCACAACCGCATTGACCGACTCAGGCGACGAGTTTTGTGAATCTTGCCGCTCATCACCAAGCGAAGCGCCATAAGAACTGCTTCCGTGTACCGAAAGACTCGCGCAAACCAGCATCAGCGTGATCAAATATTTTGCCATCAGGGCTATTCCACTCTCTTTCTTTCGTGAGATTTGGCGGGCAGCGTGCGATAAAATGCCCTCCGACGCTTGTCTAGACCTGGGAGTCGAAGAAAAAATTCCTTCGAGCCTAACTAAATTCCGGAACCAACTCACTGTGACCACGTGGCATGAAGTTTTGCTGTGAAAGCGCGCCCACCGGTCAGGTCCTTCACTTCCGAGAGCAGCGAGGGCCACTGAGTTCCTCCGTCGATCGGCTGCGATACTCAAATGCGTCAAATATGCCGACGGAAGTACAACTAGGTATCCCCCTCTCCCACCAGCCGTTTGCTGTGCTTCTCCTTGTGCCGTTCTCAGTGCGGCCTTTCGCAGACGCATGCGGAGTCTCAGAGCACATCTATCCCGGTCCATTCACGCCACTGAGAAAACCGCCGAGGTGTCCCGTCAGCGCGACGATGACTACCGCCACAGCCTCGATCGGCAAGCGGTATCCGGGTAGGACGCCTTCTTGTTTCCGTTGGGTTCCTCTGTGAATGAACCACACTACGCAGATCAGGACGCTCGACGCGCACCCCATCACTAGATGCATCAAGAGAGTGCCTTTCAGTTTCTGCCCCTCGAGCTCCCACTGCCATGCGAGAATTCCGGTGGCTACCACGGGTACGGTTGTGAACGCCGCTACCAGCAAGTTGTAGTAGGCCGCGACCGCCAGCGGGCGCTGCTTCTTCCATTGCGCAAGAAAATCAAAGAGGACGCCGATGATAAACAGCGCGATCGGGAAGTGAATCAGCACGACGTGCTGCGCATGCTTTGCTAAAAGTACTGTTTTTATGTCGAATGGATGCAAGTTTCGCTCCTCACTCACTGCACAACGACTTTGCCGGTCATCTTCGGATGAATCGAGCAGAAGTAGGGATAAGTTCCCGCTTTGCTGAAGGTGAAGGAGAACTTCTCGTTCGTGTCGAGCACTTTGGACTTGAACCTCTTCGAATCATCCGTGCTGACTACCGTGTGCGGGATATCGTCACGGTTGATCCACGTAATCGTGGCCCCGACCGGCACCGTCAGCGTTACTGGTCCGAAGCTGAAGTTGTCGATCTTCACTTCGACCGTCGACGGCTTCTCCTGCGCGCTGGTTGTACCACTCTTCCGACTTGCGCCAAAAGCTCCCATTCCTAGCACCACCACCGCTGCCAGCCCTCGAACGAACGCACTTGTCCTCATACTGTTCCTTCCTTTTTATTTATTCTTGATCTGCGTGGTTTCTCAAATCGAGCTACTCTTCGCTCACGCCAGCGTCGAGTCCATAACCGCCAGCGCCTGTTGTCCTTGGACGTAATTCACGTCCGTGATTCCCAGAACGCTTCGCAGTTGCTCGGCAGGCACCTTCATCGGCCCCGGTGAATCGGCCTTGCCCGGCTGCGGTTGTGGAAACGCCGTCGAGGCCGCAGTGTGAAATGTCACGTTGCCCTCAATTTTTTGCATCGTCTGGTGAATATGCCCATTCAGCACTGTGACGGAGCCGAATTTCTTCAGATACGCCAACGCCTGCGCGCTGTCATCCGTGCCCCAACCCCACTCCGGATAGACCGACCAGAGCGGAATGTGCGCGAATACCACGATGGGCGTGCTGTGCTTCAGGTGCTTCACGTCGTCTTCCATCCACTCGAGCTGCTCGTGTCCCAGCGTTCCCAGTCCGCCAGCCTTCAGATTCATCACGTTCACCAGCCCGATGAAGTGCGTGCCCTTCTTGTCGAAGCTGTACCAGCCCGAGCCTTTGCTGCCTTTGCCGTAACGCTCCAGAAATTGTTTTCCGTCATCGTTCAGGACGTCGTGCTCGCCCGGCACGTAGAACACGTCCTTGGGCTTCGCACTCTTCAGGATCTGATCGACAGTATCGAACTCTTCCGGCTTCGAAAGGTGGCTAATGTCGCCAGTATGCAGCATGAATTCCGGCTCGACCGTCAGCTCATTGATCTTGTCGACCGCGGCTTTCAGTGTTCCCGCAACATCCGGGTTGGCCGGCTTGTTGAATCCCATGTGGCTATCGCTGATCTGCACAAAGCTTAACTCGCCCTTGGCCTCGGCCGGGTTCAATTCGGAAAGATGGCTCAGGCTATACGATTTCAATACCCCGCCTTGCATCACGCAAAAGGCCCCCGTTCCTGCCCAGGCCATGCACTTTAGAAAACCGCGGCGATTGACTCCATCGTTGTTGTGGTCGTGCAAAAGCTCGTCTTTTTTCTTCTCGGACATTCTCTCTCTCCTCGTATACGTGCTTTCCCCATCCTTACTTTAGGTGTGTCATTGAGAACAACGGCGTGGGATGGGGGGACACCCGCGCTCGCTATTCAACACGCTTCGTCTGTAGGACCGGCGCGCTTGCCCGTTTATTCCAGACTCACGTACGCGCTTGTCATCCGCCAGCATTTCCTTGGCGGGCGAGCACGAGAGAATAAAATCACGTTTGCGTCGGTTACTGCTCATGAGATCTCACGGTTAGGGAGTGAGTTATGAGTGAGCTGGGTCTCGAAGACCGGGTGCGCTTTGAGCAGCTGGTGCTGCCCCATGTCGATGCCGCATTCAACCTCGCCCGTTGGCTGTTGCGCAGGCGCACGGATGCCGAGGATGTCGCTCAAGAAGCCCTGCTCCGCGCATACCGCTTCTTCCGCGGTTTTCAAGGCGGAGATGCGCGCGCGTGGCTGCTGCAGATCGTGCGCAATACTTGCTACAGCTGGCTGGAAAAGAATCGTCCTATGGAACTGAGCATGGAATTCGACGAGGAGTTACACTTCGAGGCTTCGGCCACACCTGAAACTCTCGCCATGGCCGGCAATGATCGCAAGCGCCTAATCCTGGCCCTCGAGATGCTCCCGCCGCGCTTCCGCGAAGTTCTCGTCCTTCGAGAGCTGGAAGGCTGTTCCTATAAGGAGATTGCAGCGATCACGTCGATTCCCATTGGCACGGTCATGTCCTCGCTCTCTCGTGCCCGGCGCCAGTTGTATTCTGCTCTGGCGAAGCCCCGTCGCAAAGAGAAAGAGGTGGTCCGTGAGATGTGACTTTGCCGACTCCCTCCTGCCGGGCTATTTCGACGGCGAGCTGAGTGCCCCAAGCGCTGCCGCATTCGAGCATCACCTCCAACATTGCATCCCGTGCGCCAGTGAGCTCGTGGACCTGGATTTGTTGCGCGATAGGTTGCAACTCGCTCAACTCTATCAGCCTGCCACGGCCTCGCTGCGGCGGAAGATTAACTCTCATCTCCACCCAATTGCGCCCTTGACTGCTGCCTCACAGCCCCTCCTTTGGCACTGGCTGGCAGCTGCGGCCGCACTACTGTTCGTCGCGATCGTACTGGGGAGAGTGGGTCCCAAGCTTCACAATGACGACTACCAAGCAGAACTTGCCGGAGAAGTTGTCGAAGCGCATGTGCGCTCGCTACACCCCGGCCCCATCACCGAGATCGCCTCAGGCGATGAGCACATTATCAAAGGATGGTTCGACGCCAAACTTAAGTTTGCTATCCCCGTACGCGATTTCGTGAACGAGGGTTTCGCCCTGAAGGGTGGACGCACAGATATCATGGACGGCCGCTCCGTCGCGGTGCTCGTCTACGAGCGCAACGGACGTCCGATCAATGTATTCATCTGGCCCACCCGAGAACCAGACACTTCAGCACGCACCGGGTCCCGGCAAGGCTTTCAATGGGTTGATTGGCGAAAGGGCAAAACAGAATTCTGCGCCGTCTCTGATGCAGATCGTGTGGATCTTGAGCAGCTCCACGATCTGATCAATTCTTCCGCGTAGCCAGCCGCAAATAGGATTGGCAATTCCATTTGCAGGATCGCATGCGGGCGCGTCCTGCGCGCCGCAACTCATCATCAAGAAGTTCACGCATTGCGTTTGTCCCGGACCTTTAGGCGAAGGCACTCCCCACCATGTGGAATAGAACATTGGTAAGGCAGGTATCCAGAGAGGAAGGCAATTGGGCTTCCCTAAAAACCCGGCGTCAGCATCACTCGAGTACGGAAGGGATCAACAATGTTCAGACCAACAATCGTCATATGGCTTGTGCTACTCCTGCTGGCCCTAAATGTAGCCGCGTTCGTGACGCGCATCATCGAAAAATGCAGACTCCCCATGACTTCCACAGAGCAAAAGAAATCACCGTCTCTGTCGTACAGACCAGTGAACCGGCGAAATTGAAGGATCAAAGAAGCGCGCCGACACACCGCTTGGCATCGTTCACGTGAGGCGATCGTGGGGCATGGCCGATTGAGAGATTGAGAAACCGTGGAACAGAACGTTGGGTGGATCGGGTCAGGAGGAGGTACGACAAATGGAGAGACAGACCAGAAAGCGTCGCAACAACCCTCTGATCACGGTCGAAAGCAGAAACGAACAACACCAGGAGATCATCCGGTCGACCTTGATCAAGAACCAACCAACAAGGATGCAGGGCGTTTCTCTGGCGAAATAACTTGACGGAGGCATCCGAAACAGGATTTTTTATGACAATCTTTCGAGGAAGAGCCTCTAAGCAGGTCCGTCTGATTGGCTCAGTGGGCTTTTGCCTGGGACTACTTATCACCTCTTCACCGCTCGAGGCGCAGTCAAGCAAGACATCCACCTCGGCCGAAACCAAACGCTCCATCTTGGACAGTAGTTTTGATCCGCTTCACCAAGTGAGCGCATCTCTCGAGGGGCTGTCGAAACGAGTGAGCCCCAGTGTTGTACAGATCTTTAGCACGGGTTACAAACCAGATAGCGACCGCGAGCATAGAAACACGGATGTGTTGTCCCGTGGCCTGGTCTCCGGATCGGGCATCATAATTGCCTCCGACGGATGGATCGTAACAAACGCGCATGTTGTCGAAGGAGGACGTCGGATTCGCGTTCAACTTAGCCACGAAGCGGCTGCACGTCGCGCCTTATTTGATGCCAAGCTGGTAGTGGCTGATCGCGAAACGGATCTTGCACTGCTGAAAATCGACGCGACCGATCTGCCAACACTGGAATTGTCTGATTCGAGCGACCTTAAACAAGGGCAATTAGTATTGGCCTTTGGCAGCCCCTTAGGTTTCGATAATTCTGTGAGCATGGGGATTGTGAGCTCTGTCGCGAGACAACCAGATCCAGACAGTCCGACGATCTATGTACAGACAGACGCCGCCATTAATCCGGGCAATAGTGGCGGGCCGCTGGTAGATACCAGCGGTCGCGTCGTCGGGATTAATACGCTCATTCTCACCCAGTCGGGCGGCAATGAAGGGATCGGTCTGGCTATCCCCAGCAATGTAGTGCGTACTGTTTACAACCAGGTTCGCAGTGAAGGCCACGTGCATCATCATCAGATCGGTGTTTCTGCACGTAATATCACGCCTGCTTTGGCATCGGGATTGGGTCTCGATCGCGAAGACGGTGTCCTGATTGAGGATGTGATTCCATGGGGTCCAGCGGCTAGCGCCGGTTTGATGCCCGGTGACATCGTCTTATCGGTGAATGAAAAGCGCGTTCAAAATATCCGTCAATTCGCCCTAGCTCTCTATTCTTTTGCCGTGGGCCAGAACGCCGCCCTCGAAATCCAGCGCGGCAAACAGACTATCTCCTATCAGATACCGGTAAGCGAGAAACAGGACGTGCAGGAACGCCTTGCCGACCTCGTTACAAAGGAACAGGCCAAAATTCCACAACTCGGAATTCTGGCTCTCACTCTCGATGAGAAGCTTCGGTCGATGCTTCCTCCGCTGCGCAATCGATTCGGAGTGGTCGTTGCAGGTAAAGAGACCTACGGAGCTTACCAGGGCGAGGGGCCGCTCCCCGGAGACGTAATCTATGCGGTGAACGGCATGCCCGTCGATAGTATAGACTTGCTGCGCTCGGTGCTAGACGATCTCAAGACCGCCGATGCCATAGCGCTACAGGTTGAACGGCTCGGTAGCCTCCATTACCTCGTTCTCGAAACCGTTAGGTGAGCAAACCAAACATTCCTTGCTTTTTATTGGCCGAGGGGAGCCTCCAAACGGCGGAGCCACTCTCCGGTACCAGTTTGCGCGCCTAAGCTGGCATGCCAACCTACATACTGCGCCTCGATTCGAAGGAAACGGGAGAACGCAGTCCAGTTCGGTCCTTCCTCATGTGCATTGGGCGCTTCCCTGCCCATGGATCACATTGTTGGTAAGGCACAATCAGCGATTGGCCTTACCACAGGAACTTCAACCCGAACTGGATCTGCCGGGAGGTGGTCGAAGTCGAAGTGATCACACCGGCCGTGGGTGACGGCCCGCCCGTGGCCAAGGCGTAAACGACGGGATTTGGATTGTTGAAGTTCGTGCGATTGAACAAGTTGAAAAATTCGGAGCGGAACTGCATGCTCAAACGCTCCGAGAGTGAGAACTTCTTTGTTAGCGAAAGGTCCGTTTCTGCGAGACCCGGGCCCTCGAGGATGTTGCGGCCGGCATTGCCATACGTTCCAGGCAACGGCTGCACGAACGCGCCGGGGTTGAAAAACTGGTTGGGCCCGCCCGGGATTAACTGACCCGTGAAATTGGGATTGCGAGATGGCCGGACAGGATTGCGGGTGTCGCCATCGTTGGATGGGTTGTAAGACAACTGCGGGGTAAACGGCAGGCCAGACTGGAACGTTTGGATTCCGCTGAGTTGCCAGTTTCCGACGAGCCGCTCCACCCAGGGGTGCTCGCGAGAGGTGTTGCCGGTTCCGAAGGGGAGATCGTAAGTGGCATGGATGACCGCGGCATTCCGCACGTCAAACGAAGCCCGGCCATAATCGGCCTTCGGTTGAAGCGGATTGGCAACGAACGCGGGAGAGTTGGTTGCGACGCTAGTGTTCATGTTGTCGCCATCGTCCAGCGTCTTCGAGAAGGTATAGACTCCCCGGAATTGCAATCCATGGCCGAAGCGGCGGTTCACATCGACCTCAAGCCCGTGGTAGGAACTGATGCCTTGTGAGAACCAATGCGTGGAATTCCATACGGTATTGTTGGCCAGTGGCGCGCCCGTTGGGTAGTAATACGCTCCAGCGGGATAGCCTGCGGGGCAAGGCGACGCCGGGCAAATCGTCGGTGCAGGGAGATTCGCGTCAAGGGAGAGCAATTCGTGGTAGGCGTGCGAACCGATGTAGCTGATTCCCAACGAAGTGCTCGAAGAGAGTTGCTGCTCGATCTTCAAGCTCCAGGACTCGACGGTTGGTGTCTTGAGGTTCGGTTGGACGCCACTAGGGACCACTTTTGCGGCTGAATATGTTGCGTCCGGCCCGATCTCAGAGAACGAAATGTTTTTGACCGCGAAGACGGTGTTGAAGGGACCGTTTTGGTCCAGGCGGTAACTCAGATTGTCAAGAAGAGCGTAATACAGACCGAAGCCCGCCCGCACAACTGTTTTCTTTGACGCGAACGGAGACCAGGCGGCCCCGACGCGCGGCGCCGGCAGGAACTTTGCGTGGTTGACGGAAAAGGCGGAGTTGCCCACAACAGGCTGGGTTTCGATCACTCCATTGGGAGCAAACGCATAATTCGACGCCCGCCCATGGGCTTCGTTCCATCCGTCTGTGGACTCACCCCGGAAGCCGATGCGCAGTTCCAAGGAGGGCTTGAGTTTTATCGTGTCTTCCGCATAGAACGCGCCTTCGAGCGAACGCCAGGACATCGGCGTATAGCTGGGAGCGTATGTGTAGGTGCTCACGTTGCCCTGCAAAAACGTCTGCAGGTTTGTGAAGGAAACCTGGCCGTACTGGTCCTGGACAAGAACGTCGTTGGCCTGCACCTTCTCGAGCCATCCGCCGAAGCTGAATAAATGGTTGCTGTGAGTAAAAGAAACCTGATCAGACAAGGTATACAAATTGCGGGCCGTCCTGAGATTGCTTCCTGCGTTCGTGCCGCCGTTGGTGATCTGCGACGCTCCGTTGAGAGTCGTGCCGCCTCCGACCACCACTGCACCGACAGGTTGGCCCTGGTGGACCCAGCTCGGCAAGTCCACGGTTGTCCCGCTGTTGAAATAGAACGCCCCGCGTGAGAAACCAAAGGTTGCTCTATTGAGCAGGCTAGGCGAAAAAACGTGGGTTTCACTCAGGCTGGCCACCTGTTCTCGCAAGAACACCTGGACCAGACTGGAAGGATTGCTGGTGGGCGAGTGAGCTTCGCTGTCGTCAGCGGTGTACACGCCAGCAAACGAATCGTGGTCCGTCGAGATTTGGTCAAGCCGTGCGGTTCCGAAGTCCTCGCGAATCCTCTGCACGGGATTGCTGAACGCTTCCGCAATTCCGCTCGGCGCTCCTAGGGACGTCAAAAGTTCCGGTCCGTTGGCCACCGGCCACAAATCCAGCAATGGCTGGATACTTGCGACGGCGTGGGCCCTCGAAGCAGCGTCCGGCACGAGCGTCAGATCGCTCAGGCCCAGATTCTGCCGGAAGCCTTCGTAGTTTCCAAACAAGAAGGTCTTGTCCTTCCTGATTGGACCACCGAGCGAGCCGCCAAACACGTTGCGCCGGAACGGTGGGATATCGCCATGGTCAAAGAAATTCCGAGCATCGAGCGCGCTGTTTCGGAGGAATTCGTAAGCGCCGCCGTGAAACTGATTGGTCCCCGAGGCCGTCACGATGTTGACCTGAGCTCCGGGGCGCTTACCATACTCCGCGCCATAGGTGTCCTTGACGACTGAAAACTCGCGAACCGCATCGACTCCGAGAAGTTGCCCGCTTACTCCTCCAGGCGTGTTGTTGATTTCAGACGCGCTCGTAAATTCAACTCCATTCAGCAGAAAGAGATTCTCCTGTGGGCGGCGGCCGGAGGCTGCAAACATACTGCCTACGACGGAGTTAGAAGTCCCGATTCCCCCAGCTCGCTGCGAGGTATAGTTCACAACTCCGGGGTTGAGGGTCATCAATTGATCGTAACTGCGGCCGTTCAGGGGAAGTTCTTTGACCTGCTTCTCACCGACAAGACCTGAAACATCCTCGGTCGAGATGGCCACGACGGTTGGCGCTGATTCCACCTGCACGGTCTGCCGAACATCCCCGACTTGGAGGACCAGGTCCACCGTTTCCCGCTGGCCGAGGACCAGCAAGACTCCCGTCTTCTCCTCGCTGCGAAAGCCGGTCTTTTCTGCTCGCACCTCATAATGGCCTACGGGCAGCGAGGCCGCGTCGTAGCGCCCAGCTTCCTCTGTCACCAGATGGCGTTCCGCTCCCGTCTCCAGATTTTTAATCCGGATGGCCACGCCCGGGATGGCCCCCCCGGATGAGTCGCTGACCGTGCCCTGGATCGAAGCCTCTCCTTGCGCGAAGCTGGACCTCGCAAGGCTTCCCCACAGCGCAAGCGTCAAGAATCCAGCCAGCGAAACATTTGTTAAATGAAAACCACGAACTCTAGAAGAACGCATTTTACTCTCCGAGATAGATTGGTCTTACTACGGCCCGAGCACTGACTCCGCTTGAAGTTGGTTTTCTAAGGGTGGCGGGCTGACCCGCCAAGGACAATCGGGAGAACTCGGCTGGGGTCAACAACAAGGGCAGAGGCGGGTGATCCTGCTCAACGCCACGAGCGGCATGGCGGTTTCCTTTGACAGTCCGACTCGAAAAGATTCTTTCGTGAGACGAGGCTTGCTAGCGCGCATGGCCGACACCTGTTTCTCGAGCGATCTTCACGGCGTTCGCCGCGTGGCGAGCGGCAAGTGTGCGGCTTCCGGTCCACACCAACTGCAACCCCGCAAAGATAGCCACGAGGGCCACCACTGTCTTTAGTTTGCCGGCGGGAACGCTCCGTGCCAGCAAACACCCCAGCACCACTCCGGGAATACCACCCACAAGAAGCTCGAAAAGAATCGGCATGCTGATGGAGCCAAAGGTCCAGTGAAAAGCGCTGCCGAGGACTGCCAATACCAATCCAAAGAGTAAATCTGTCCCCACCACTTGCGCCGGCGTCATCTCGGAATAGTTCAACAGCAGAACAGTTCCGAGCGCTCCAGCTCCTGCGGACGAAAACCCAGATTCCACTCCAATCGGCAAAGCCAACCAAGGAAGCCAGCGTTGATTTTTCCCGGCGAAGGCATGGTTTTGCACGCGCCTGAAGAAGGTCAGGCTGGACGATGCCGCCAGGAGAATGCCCAGCAGCAGGATCACCACTGGACTACCGGCGTTTCGATTCAACAAACGGAGTGCCCATGTACCCACAAGAAGGCCGGGAACTGCTCCTTGCAGTAGAAGCCAGAGGTAACGCGCGTGGATCTGTTTCTTGAATAGATAGAAAGGGGCAGCAATCAAGCGTAATACGCCGGCAAACAAGAAAGCGGTTCCGACGGCTTCTCCTGCAGTAAGTCCGGCGAGCAACACTAGGGCGGGGACCGTAAAACTTCCCCCACCGATCCCGGTCAACCCGACAGCTACGGCAATGAGGAATCCGACGAGCGAATTCATGTTTTTTCCTGCGTGGAGAAAGTGTGAATTCCGCACTCGAGCTTGGTTCCGCCCCAGCGGCCGGACCTGGGATTGTTGGGGTCAGAGGGTAAAGCGGTGCATGGCTGGCAACCGATGCTCAGATATCCGTCGTCGTATTGCGGCAGATGAGGAATTCCGTTGGCATCCGCGTACTGCCATACCTGCTCCCAGTTCCAGTCGGCAAGCAGGCTCACTTTCCACAAGCTTCTCCCGGTAGGCAGGCGATGGAGTTCGACCTTCTTCAAATTTCTACGCGTCGGCGATTGTTCTCGTCGCAATCCCGTGAACCATATGTCAAACAGTTCAAGCCCGCGCATTAACGGTTCGACTTTTCGCAATTGGCAGCACCGCGTGGGCTCGCTTCGGTACAGAATTCCCAGCTCTGATTCCTGCTGCGCTACCGTTTGCGCGGGAAGCGCGTTCACCAGATTCAGCGACCACTGCTTGGTCATGCGATCGCGATATTCATACGTCTCGGGAAAGTGATATCCGGTATCAAGGAACAGCACCACAAAGTCCGGTGTTCGAGTCCTAAGGAGATGTGTCACTACCATGTCTTCCGCCTGGAAGCTGCTGGTCAGGCACAGGCGTGCTGCTTGATTCGCCCTGAGCACCGAGTCGAGCGCTTGCTCAGGCGCCAGATTTTCCAATTCTTCAGAAATGCGATGTACGTCCATCTAATTGGCCTCTTCCTGCTGGTTTTGCGGTTTTCGAAACCGCAAGACGTCCGCCAGTGCCAAGGCGCGCCGGAAAACCTCTTCCTCGTTGGCGTTTTCGTTTTGTCGGGAAAGATCGAACAACCTGTGTTCTACTTCAGCGTCCAGCCGTTCTTTCCCCCCGGGATCGAGGGGATCTCCGGAGTAAATAGAAATGGCGCCGATTCGTTGCGTTAGGCGAATTGTTTCAAGCAGCGCATAGGGAGCTGCTTCGTCGCCGTCGAGATGCAGTGCCTCGAAGCCCTGCTCGAAGAGGGCGCGCTCCAGCCGCGAGGCAAGAGCAGGCTGATTCTCCAACAAGAAGGTGGCTGGATAGTGCGCGTGGCGTTGGTAGCGCTCCTCCGCACTGACGCGATTCTCGGCGACCTCCGGCGATCGGAGTTCCAGTTCCTCTTGCCCTCGACTGGCCGACAAATCTTCCTGGATCATTCCGGCGCCAACGGTGGCGTTAGAGATCTGATCGATCAGGATGAAACTGCCCGTTGCCCGATTGCTCGCATACGGATCAAAGAAAAGCGGAACGTGAGCTTCGAATTCGACCGAAGCTATATCGTTCATGTTCAGCTGCGTTGCCAGTTCCTGTTCGAGCGTGTTGATATTCACGCGATGATGAATCCCTAGCGCGCGAATTTTTGTTTGACGGGTGGTGTGCTTTACGAGATAGGTCCGACCCACTTCGAGCGGAGTCTCGTCGAGCCAAACCACCATGGCGCGGAATCTTCTGGACACTCGCGGGCCATTCTCGGGGGAGACCAGCATGTCTCCGCGGCTCAGATCGATCTCATCTTCCAGCTGCACGGTCGCCGACATCGGAGCAAACGCTTCGGGCAGATCGCCGTCGTAGCTCACGATCGACCGCACCCGTGTTCTTCGCCCCGACGGAAGCGCCAGAACACGGTCACCCGGACGAATCACTCCGCTCGCAATGCGGCCGGCAAATCCCCGAAACTTCGCATCGGGGCGAATTACCATTTGCACCGGGAACCGCAGACTTTCCAGAGAATCGCCGGCGCTCGGAGGAATGGTCTCCAAGTGTTCGAGTAGCGTCGGACCTTGATACCAAAACGTCCGCTGGCTTCTCTCGACGATGTTGTCTCCCTCGAGCGCGCTGATGGGCACGCACCGCGTACGAGCAATTCCGAGTTGTCCTGCCAACTCCAGAAAATCTTGCTGGAGTTGCAAGAACACATCTTCCTGGTAATTGACGAGATCCATCTTGTTGACCGCAGCCAGAACATCGCGTATGCCCAGCAGTGAAGCGATGAAGGCATGGCGCCGCGTCTGTGGAAGGATCCCTTTCGTGGCATCTACAAGAATCACGGCCAGGTCCGCCGTGGACGCTCCCGTGGCCATGTTGCGGGTGTACTGTTCGTGCCCCGGAGTGTCCGCGATGATGAACTTTCGCCGCGAGGTTGCGAAATAACGGTAGGCTACATCGATGGTGATGCCTTGTTCGCGTTCCGCGCGCAGGCCGTCCGTCAGTAAGGAAAAGTCGATTGGTCCGGTCGAGCGGTTGATGCGGCTCTCTCTCACCGAGGCCAACTGGTCTTCATAGATGCCTTTCGAGTCATGGAGCAGCCGCCCGATCAGCGTTGATTTGCCGTCATCGACGCTTCCCGCGGTCGTAAATCGGAGAAGCTCCATCTCGAGACTCTGCTCGGGGAACTCTAGGAGACTTCCGCGCGGTCTCACTTGCGTGGTGGAGATCATTAGAAGTACCCTTCCCGCTTTTTGAGCTCCATCGATCCTTCTTCATCGTGATCGATCGCTCGGTTTTCACGCTCCGAACGCCGAAACGAAATCATTTCCTCAACAATTCTCGCAACCGAGTCCGCTTCTGAACGGATTGCTCCGGTGCAAGGAACGCATCCGAGCGAACGCATACGGCACTTCAGCAGGAGCGTCTTTTCGCCAGGTAAAAGTTCCTTTACGTCATGGATCAGGACAATTGAGCCATTTCGCAGCACGACTTCGCGTTCCTTAGCGAAATAGAGAGGAACGATGGGAATATTTTCCGCTTGGATATACAGCCAAATGTCCAGCTCGGTCCAATTCGAAAGCGGAAAAACGCGAATGCTCTCCCCTTTGTCAATCTTGGAATTGAAAATATTCCAGAGCTCTGGCCGCTGGTTCTTGGGATCCCATTGCCCCAACGGATCCCTGAAAGAGTAGATTCTTTCTTTGGCCCGAGATTTCTCTTCATCCCGACGCGCGCCACCGAATGCAGCGTCGAAGCCCCCTTCCCTAAGCGCATCGAGAAGCGACTTCGTCTTCAGAAGTCCACAGCACTTCTGCGTTCCCAGCGAGAAAGGATTGGCCCCCGCATCCAGGGCATCCTGATTCTTGTGGACGATAAGTTCCACACCGATCTGCCGCGTGTAGGTGTCACGAAACTCGATCATTTCGGCAAACTTGTAGCTGGTGTCGATATGCAGAAGAGGGAACGGAATTTTGCCCGGAAAAAACGCCTTCTCGGCCAATCGCAGCATTACCGAAGAGTCTTTGCCAATCGAATAGAGCATCACCGGGCGCGCAAATTCGGCCGCAGCTTCGCGCAGGATATAGAGGCTCTCCGCCTCTAGCGCTCTCAGGTGATTCAGTCGCGACTTGACCAACGTCGCCGCCCCGAGGCCGTGGGATCCTGCCGTTGCCGATTGCGAAAACGTGATTTCTGAGAGGTGCACCATACATCTCCGTTAAAAAAAACAAAAACCCACCTGCCGGTGTTTTCGGCGGTGGGTTGGCTACAATCTTGTATTAGAAGGCTTCTTACCGAGCGGGATTTTCACCCATACAAGACACAGCGGCCCTTGCCGTCATTTGCGGACGACAACAGGCAGCGGTGGTTGGAGTCGAAAAGCTCACGAGTGCCAATAATACCTAATACCCTTGGACGCAACAAATCATCTTTTCGCTTTCATACTACTCATTTTTTCGATGGTTGAAACCCCCATTTGGTTACTTCACAGCATACCTGGCAGCCTTGGACCAAAATCGGCTATCAGGACACGCCCGAGCGCAGGCGCCCGTCTCGTGCCTCGTGTTCCGTTCTATAATTCTCGTGGAACCATGCCCCTCGCCCCAGGCACCAAGCTCGGTCCATATGAAATCCTGTCTCCCCTAGGCGCGGGTGGTATGGGCGAAGTCTACCGCGCTCGCGACACGCGCCTCGAGCGGGTCGTGGCCATCAAGATTCTCCCGGCACATCTTTCCGCCGACCCCGCGCGCAAGCTCCGCTTCGAGCGGGAAGCCAAAACCGTCTCCGCGCTGAATCATCCAAATATCTGTTCCCTCTTTGACGTCGGCTCGCAGGACGGCAATGATTTCCTGGTCATGGAATGTATCGAGGGCGAGAGCCTCGCTGACCGTCTCGCCAAAGGCCCGCTTCCCACAGAGCAGGTTCTAAAAATTGGCGCCGAAATCGCCGACGCGCTAGACAAAGCTCACCGCAGCGGCGTCGTCCACCGCGATTTGAAGCCCGGCAACATCATGCTCACCAAAACCGGCTCGAAGCTCCTCGACTTCGGCCTCGCGAAGTCCTCTGTCGCTCCCAGCGCCGTCACCCTCACCGACGTCGCTGCCAATTCTCCCGTCACCGAACAAGGCACCATCGTCGGCACGTTCCAATACATGTCTCCCGAGCAAGTCGAAGGCAAGGAACTCGACGGCCGCAGTGACATCTTTTCTCTCGGCGCGGTCCTCTACGAAATGCTCACTGGACAGCGGGCTTTTGGGGGCAAAAGCCAATTCAGCGTCGCTTCCGCCATCCTCGAAAAAGATCCCGCCCCCATCACTACGATCAAACCGCTCACTCCCCGCAATCTCAACCACGTCGTCCGCCGCTGCCTCGCCAAGGATCCTGACGACCGCTGGCAATCCGCCCGCGACCTCGCCCTTGAACTAAAATCCATTTCCTCCAGCGACCCGGCCTCGCCTTCCGCCGCCGCTCTCCCCGTTCACAGCCTTCGCGCCCGCCGCGAACTTATCGCCTGGTCCGTTGCCGCCCTCGCGCTTCTCGCCGCCGCGGCACCCTTCTTTCTGCGGCCCAATCACGAAAGCTCTGCTCTCCCATTGTTCTCGTCCATCGTCCCGCCCCCAGCCACCTCCTTCGAAATCGAAGGCGACCTCGGAAAGCAACCCGCGCTCTCTCCCGACGGCGCTTCGCTCGTTTTCGGCGCCGGTGGCGAGCTTTACCTGCATTCTTTCCGCACCGGTACAGACCGCGTCCTCACCGGCGCTCACGGGGCCGTCAATCCCTTCTGGTCTCCCGATGGTGCAAGTATCGGTTTCTTCGAGGACTTCAAGGTCAAAACGCTCGACCTCAATACCGGCGTCGTTCGCATCCTGTGCGAGGCCCCCGCTCCCCGCGGTGGCTCGTGGGGCTCCAGCGGCACTATCCTCTTCACTCCCTCCCCGCGCGACGCCATCTTCCAGGTCTCCGCCAATGGCGGCACCGCCACCGCCGTCACCACCATCGACATCAAACTCCACTCCACCCACCGCTGGCCCTACTTCCTTCCCGATGGCCAGCATTTCCTCTACTACGCTTCCAATCACGCCGCAGCACAAAACCAGCAAAACGGCATTTACATCGCCTCGCTCGATGGCCAGCTCAATCGCTTCCTGGTCAATTCTCCCGCCGCCGGACTCTACTCTCATGGCAACCTTCTTTACGCCAAGGAGTCCGGCCTCTTAGCTCAGCCCCTCGATCTCCACTCTTATTCTCTCAGCGGTTCGCCTCGCCCGCTCGTCGACAACATTGTCGTCGATCTTGGGGTCTGGCACCTGACCGTCACCGCTTCTTCCTCCTCCGACAATCTCGTGTACCAGACCGGATCGGCCATGGCTCTAACCCGCCTCGAGTGGGTCGATCGTTCCGGCGCGCACCTCAGCTACCTCGGCGACAAAGGCGTTTACAATGGTCCGCGCCTCTCGAGAGACGGCCAGCGTCTCCTGGTTACCTATGGCGATCCGTCTCACGATATCTGGCTTTTCGATTCTGCCGGCATTAACAAAACCCGGCTCACCTTTGACGGCACGATCTCCGCCGAACCCACTTGGTCTCCCGACAATTCCCGCTTCACCACCATCCTCGGTCTGGCCAACAGCACGTTTCACATCGTCACTCGCTCCACCACCGGTTCCGGGCAATCCGTTACCCTTCAGCAACAAACGAATAACAACGCGGTCACCGACTGGTCTCCCGACGGTCGCTTCCTTCTCACCGAGCACACCACTCCCACTTCTTACGAAGTCGCCACCCTTCCCGTGCAGTCGAGCGATCCGCCTCGCTCCGTCATTCCCTCTTCGAGCGGCCCGGGTCCTAGTTCCAGCGGACAGTTCTCTCCGGACGGCAAATTCGTCGCCCTCACTGTTCTTCTCTCTTCCGGGCCCGAAATTTTTATCGTTCCCTTTGCCGGTGGCAACGGCATGTGGCAGGTTTCCACCGATGGAGGACACTGGCCCCGTTGGAGCCGCGATGGCAAGCAACTCTATTACGTCAATATGCGCAACACGATGAACTCCGTCGAGATCCACGAAAAAGGTGACGGCCTCGAAATCGGCCATCCCATTCCACTTTTCACGTTTCGACCGTCGCCTCGCGTCTATCGCCTCGGCTTGATCAACTACGACGTCAGTCCCGACGGCAAACGCTTCCTTTTGGTAGTAGCCGCCGACGAAAACAACCGTCCCCTAACCCTCCTGCAAAACTGGACCACTCTTCTTCCCGCCCGTCCCTAACCTTACGCGTAACGTCACACCGCCGCCTCTAGCGCCGACCGTGGGGCGTTATTGTGCAAGCCGGAACTAATCGCCTAAGTGTTGCTGAATCTCCGGCAAACACAACGCGACTTTTGGCGGATGATCCGGCATTGGCCTCGACCGAGCACTCCTCCGATCACTCTGGTTACCCGACACGAAAGCCGGGTTGATGCATTGCATGCGAAGGCGGTCAGGTTTAGATTAACTCTCGGCTGAAAACTAAAATGGAAATCTTGGCTTATCGAAAGATAGTCCCGTCTCACCAATTAGAGAGGTTTCATGGTCGGTTTTGAGGCCGTCGAGAAGGTCGAGATTCAAGTCATCATCGACAACGCCACCGACAGCCTCTCAAGTATTCCGGCTCACGCCGAGTCGGAGTTCGCGTACCTGGCGCGGAAAGGCATGCGCGAGTTGGCGGGCGATAGCTTATGTTGTGCCTGCCATGGCCTCTCGTACTTGATAACCGCACATCGCGGCGACTTTCGCCGCACCGTTCTCTTCGATAGCGGGCCCGAGGAATACGCCTTCGAACGTAACTGCGCACGTCTCGGTGTAAACGTGGGCGCCGTGGAGAGTATCGTGTTGTCCCATGGACATTGGGACCACGGAGGCGGGATGTTGAAGGCACTCGACCTCATCCGTGCCAAAAACGGGAACCGGCCGATTCCCTACTATGCACATCCGGACATGTTCCGTTCGCGTGCCCGCAAATTGGCTAGTGGCGAGATGCTGCCTTCGAAAGATGTTCCCAGCATCGAGATGTTGACCGACCGGGGCGCCCAGGTCGTCAACACGCGCTCCGCCCAGACGTTCCTTGACGGAATGTTCCATCTTAGTGGCGAAGTTCCCCGTGTGACGCTATTTGAGTGTGGCCTTCTAGGGCATTACCAACGCACCGAGGACGGGTTGGACTGGACGCCCGATCCATGGCTCATCGACGAAAGGTTCCTGTCGGTAAATGTCACAGGCAAGGGGCTTCTCGTGTTCACGGCCTGCTCCCACGCGGGTGTCATAAACGTCCTGACTCACGCCCGAGCGTGCTTTCCCGATGTCCCGCTGTACGCCGTGGTGGGTGGCTTCCACCTTTCGGGACCGAACGAGCCGATCATCCCCGAAACCGTCAGGGCCATGAAGGACTTCGGCCTCAGCGTGATCGCGGCAGGCCACTGCACCGGTTGGCGGGCGGTGACCGCACTCATGAACGTGTTCGGCGACTCCATTGTGGATCCTTCGGTTGTCGGCAAGCGATACACATTCTGACTGCGGCTGCTGGGACGCGCGGAAGGGCGTCGGCTTGCTCTCGGCTCGCCTGAGTCGTTCTCCATCTTGCTGACTATAGCTCCCCCCTAGCGCGCATCTCGTCAGTGCTTGATTTCCTGACAAGATACCGACATTACCGGCCAATCTCTGCCCATTCTCGCGTCTCTAGTTACGATTGATGTTCTGTGGAGCGACCTGCACATGGTGCCCGAGGGCAGATCTCTAATGAGCTACGATTCCTTTTACTGCACCTTCCGCATCGCTTGAGCTGCCAAGATCTTAGCCAGGAGCGGAGCTCTTTCCTTCTGAAACAAAAATCCAACTGGAAAAGAATAGCACTTCCCGGCTGAATCTCCTTTAGAAGTGTGATTCAAAAGATTGGCCGGTAATAACCGACTTCCCGGTGCTAATCCGACCCAACTTCTTCGAAGCCCCTTTCCCGGCCAACCTCCAAATAGTAGATGATTGCCATCTGGATAGTGTCCGGTTTCGCGACGGTTCTTCCCGCAAACGGACAATCTGGGCCGTCGATGAAGCGCTAAGTATAGGCAGCACAGGGAGTTGATTGAGGGAGGAGCGGAAGAACAGATGCCTTTACTTAGCGCAAAGGGGGGCGTCGCCATGCAAAGACTTTGGCAGGACTTGCGGTACGCGGTTCGCATGCTGAAGAAGAGCCCTGGGTTCACCGCGGTCGCCGTGTTAACCCTGGCCATGGCTATCAGCGCAAACGCAGTCGTCTTTAGTGTCTTGAGCGCACTGATCCTCCACCCACTGCATCTGCCTAATGCGGACAGCCTCTACGCAATCCAGCGCGCAGACGAGTCTTCCTGCTACCAGTCCTACGCCGACTACCTCGACTTGCGCGATCGCAACCATAGCTTTGACGGCCTGGCTGCGTACAACGCCGCTGAAGCCGGGCTCGATACCGGCGAAAACACCACCCGCGCCTGGCTTGTGGAAGTGAGCGGGAATTTCTTCGACGTATTAGGCGTTCAGCCCTATCTCGGCCGCCTCATTCATCCCTCGGACGAGCATGGCCCCAACAGCGCTCCCTACATCGTGCTCAGTTACGCTTACTGGCACACTCGTTTTCAGGATGATCGCGGCGTCATCGGCCGCGTCGTCCAGCTGAACAAGCATCCCTTCACCATCGTCGGTGTGTCACCGCCTGAATTTCATGGCACTTTGGTCTTCTTCAATCCCGATCTATTTGTGCCCATCATCAACACGCCTCAGATCGATGGGGAAATTGATCTGAACACGCGCGCCAAGCGTTGGGTTTTTCAGACACTCGGACATGTAAAGGCTGGTGTCAGCGTCGCAAAGGCCACTGCCGATTTGGATTCCATCGGCTCCTACCTGGAAAAGACCTACCCCAAAGACGATGACCGACGGCGGTTTACCTTGGCGCGCCCAAGTCTTTACGGTGACTATCTTGGCCGGCCCGTGCGCGCATTCATGGGCGCATTAATGCTCCTCGCAGGGCTGATCCTTCTGGCCGCGTGCGCCAACCTGGGAAGCCTGTTCGCGGCGCGCGCCGCGGACCGTTCCCGCGAGGTTGCTTTGCGCCTCGCTCTTGGCGCTAGCCGTATTCGCGTTCTGCAGCAACTCTTCACCGAAGCCTTGTTGCTTTCCCTGATGGGAGGCGCGGTCGGAATCTGGAGCAGTGTTGTGCTCTTGCACGGGCTCAGCCTGTGGCAGCCATTTACTCGCTGGCCGATACACATGCCCGTAAACCCTGACGCCAATGTCTACGCGGTCGCTCTACTGCTGACTTTGGCAAGCGGATTCCTGTTTGGCGCCGTCCCGGTCAGACAGGTGCTGCACACCGATCCGTACCAGATCGTCAAGGCAGGATCGCTTGGCAGAGTTGGTCGGGGCTTGACGGTTCGAGACCTGGTGCTTGGCGTGCAAATCGGAATCTGCGCCATGCTGGTCACTTCCTCGGCGGTTGCTGTGCGTGGATTGCTGAGCTCGCTGCACAGTCATTTCGGTTTTGAGCCGCGCAACATTGTGCTGGCAGATACGGACTTGAGCATGGCCGGCTACCATGGCGACGCCGTGCCCGAAACGCAAAGGCGTATCATCGATGCCCTCGAGAGCATTCCTGGCGTAGACTCCGTCGGATTGATTGATGCGATGCCATTGGTCAGCGGAGGATTTAACGGCTCGCTCGTCTTTACCGACGCAACGGCCGACCTGAAGTCGTCGAATGCTCTCGCTGACTCCTTCGTGTTCGGCATATCTCCCAACTACTTCCACACGGCAGGCACCATCCTGCTTTCGGGAAGGACCGTCACCTGGCATGACGACAAGGACGCGCCGCGCGTGGCTGTGATCAACCAGGAGCTTGCCCGCAAGACCTTTGGCTCCGAAGCGAACGCCATGGGCCGATATTTCAAGAAGCGCGATGGAACGCGCATTCAAGTCGTGGGTATCGTGGAAGACGGAAAATACAATCGGCTCATGGAAGAGCAACAGCCCGCGATGTTTCTCCCCATGCTGCAATCGCCCGCGAGTCAGACCTACTTCCTGGTGCGTTCCAGCCGCGATCCGGGCCAATTGGTGGCGGCGATCCGAAATACGGTGCGGGGTCTCGATGCGGGTCTGCCTCTTTACATCGATCCGTTGAACAAACAGCTGGACACCGCGTTGTTTGCTTCGCGTATGTCGGCCATCACGCTGGGTGTGATGGGCATGATGGGCGCAATGCTCTCCATAACCGGCATCTTTGGAATGGCGGCGTACTCGGTCAGCAAGCGCCTGCGAGAGTTGGGAATTCGCATGGCCCTCGGCGCGCAACGCAAGGAAGTGTTACAGGTAGCCTTGGGGCGCGCATTGAAATTGCTCGCCTTTGGTTCCGCGGCAGGATTGCTGCTCGGAATTTTGGCGAGCCGCGTCTTGGCTGCTGTCGTATTCCACGCCACTCCCCGCGATCCTCTGGTGTTGACTTGCGTCGTTCTAGCCATGGCGTTGCTCGGACTAGTGGCTACGTGGATCCCAGCCCAACGCGCGCTCTCGATCGATCCTGCGGTGCTGCTGCGCGAAGAGTGAATCCATTTTGTTGAGTTTCGGCGCATTTCCTTTTTACCCCGGCTAAGTTACGGCAAACCTGAACCCCTGCTGCGCCCGCAGCCGGACGCTCACGCAACCGAAAATAATCTCTACTTGCATTCGGCGACATGGCCTCGAGCATCGCAAGCTGCGCTGGCGGGACGTCCCACGCCGCGGGTGTTTTTACAAACTGTTTACAGGGTCCATGACGTTGCACAAACTGCGACCGCGATTTTTCAACTATAGTGTGTGCCCGGCGGCGCACGAATACGGCAACCGCAAGCGGCGGTGGAGCCGGGGGAACAAGCTTCTCGATTCGACGCGCACCGGCCCAGATAGGCCGGACGTGCATAACCAACGAGGAAGGATATATCTGTGAAAAAAACGTACAACGTGAAGACGCTCTTGCGTGCAGGCGCTTTGCTGGCAGTCGCTGTCACTGGGGGCAACTTGGCGCAGGCACAGACGCCGTCGCCCAGCTGTAGCGACAGCTGGACTGGGAATGCGGGTAACGGCCTGTGGAGCACGGCCTCGAACTGGAGCACCCACAAGGTGCCAGGCCCGACGAGCGACGTCTGCATCCCGACCCTCACGACGGCCGACGCGACGCCGCCGATCTCGGTCCATTCGCTTCAGGTAAGCGAGGGTGCGTCGCTCCTCATCGGATCGGGGAAGGCCGGCGCGAGATTCTCGATTGCGACCTCACTGACCAACCAGGGATTCATCACCTTGACTGGGACCACGTTGTCCGCAGGGTCGATCGACCTCCCGGCTCCGGGCGAGATCGACTCGTATGACAACAGCTCCATCACAAGCCCAGCGTTCTCAAACACCGGCACCGTGTCCGTTGGCACCGGGGGGACGCTGCGACTCGCAGACAATCCGGTTCAGCTAGAAAACGGAACCCTGAGCGGCGGCAACTGGCTCGTCGCCGGTGCGTTGATAGTCCCCAGCGACATCTCACAGCTCACTTCGCAGGGCACCGTGGTATCGATCGACGGCACGGGCTCCGCCGTCGAGGACGCGTCCGGAAACAGCGCGTTGGCGACGCTCACCTCAGTAGGCCCAGGCACCGTACTCGCGCTCTTTGAGGGCGCTTCGCTCACCGTCGCCCAAGACCTCACCTCCCAGGGCGTCGTCGACGTGGGGAGTGGCAGCGGGGCATCACTGACGGTCAGGGGTACGTACACACAGGCGTCGGGAGCCACGACGAACATGGGCGCCGGCTCGCTGAGCGCCACCTCAGTCAGTGTCCAGCCGGGATCGACGCTACAAGGAGGCGGAACCGTCGCGAGTTCGATCACGAACAACGGCACCGTAGCGCCGCAGGGGAGCCTGACCGTGACGGGCAACTACACCCAGACGGCTGCGCTGACCGAGCAGTTCGGCTCGACACTCCATGTCAATTCGAACGCCACACTGTCAGGCGCCCTCAACGTGACCAGCAACCCCAAGCGTCCCCCGAAATCCGGCGCGGCCTACACCGCCCTGACGTTCGGCTCGCTCGACGGATCGTTCACGGGGCACACAGCCGGGTTCACGCTGACAACCAGCGCAAACAGCATCCAGGTGACAAAGCAATAAGCGGTGGAGACCGCAACGGAGTTCTGCTACGAAGCATCGAGCTGACGCAGTTTCGCGCTCAAGAAAACCCAGTACCCGCTGAACGGCAACCCTTACGTAATCGCGTTACGTCAGAGTTGCTCGTTATCCGACCAGGAAAGCGAAGCGACCGGGTCGAATTTCCCAGGATTGAGTTAGAATCCTCCCCAATGCGCTCCCCTCTGATCACGGGTGCCCTGTTTGCAGCTCTCGCTGCCCAAACACCGATGCCACGGAACATTGCCGTGTCCCGCTCGTTTGGGAACCCCGGCGAGGTTGGACTATTTATCTCTGCATCCGACGGCAGCGACGAACGTCCGCTGCTCGATTCGAAGGATTCCGATTACGATCCGGTATGGGCTCCGGATGGATCATCCATCGTCTTTACTTCAGATCGCGCTGGATCGGCCGATCTTTTTCGCGTTAGACCGGATGGCACTGGCCTCGAACGACTGACCACTGATCCAGCCTACGATGATCAGGCGGCGTTCTCTCCCGATGGCAAACAACTGGTTTTCGTTAGTACGCGCGGAGGCGGAACGGCGAGGCTTTGGACGATGGATCTCGCGACGCGACGCGTGGAGGCTCTGACTACAGAAAAGGGCGGCGACTTCCGGCCTTCGTGGTCTCCCGATGGCAAGTGGATCGCGTTCTCTTCCAGCAGCGATCACGATGCGCCGTTTGCTCACGGGCGCTGGGAGCGCCTTCAGTTGACAGATATCTACATCATTCACCCCGACCGCTCAGGGCTCAAGAAAGTTGCCGAAAGCGGTGGCTTCTGCGGGAGCCCTAAATGGATGCCGGATAGCCGGCACGTCGTGGCTTACTGCATGACGGCGGAGCAGACACTCGGGACTCGTCTGTCAAAAATCGTGCCCGGCAATGACACGAGATTGGTTTCGATCGACATCGACACCGGAGTGTCCACCGATCTACCCGCCGGCCCGGGAGTGAAAATCAACCCCTCTCCGCTTTCCGGAAATGAGATCGGCTATGTGAGAAAGGACAAGGCGGATCCGGGCGGGGGCATCTACTACATGAGTGGCAAGCGCGGGCCTCGCGGCGACATCCGAACCGCGTCATGGTCGCCTGATGGCAAGCGCGTCGTCTTTCATAAGCGCCTCACGATTACGCTGCCCGCGCTCACGAAAACCTTCACGCCCAATCCGAATTACGAATTGAGCCTAACAGGGACATTTATGCCCTCGTTTAGTCCTTCCGGCGACCGCTTCGTCACAAACAGCCGCCCTTCGGGCAATCCGTTTGGTGCGAGTCTCCTGGTCACAACGGTTGCAACGGGTCAGTCCGCAGGCATCTATCAGGACAAGAACAGAAATGTGCTCGCCGGGCAGTGGTCACCACCAGGCGACAAGATCATCTTTGCCATCGGGGCGTTCGGAGCGTTCTTTCAAAGCTTCCATGAATTGTTTCTCAAGCTCGGCGATCGCGTAGACGGCGGAGCGCAAATCGCGATAATCAACCCTGATGGGACGGGCTTTCGGGAACTGACCTCAGGCTCGGGGAACAGTGCGTTCCCGTCGTTCTCCCGGGATGGCCATCGCTTCGTGTATCGCGTATTCGAGAAGGATGGGTATGGTCTGCGCATCATGGACCTCGAAACAAAAGGTGTCACGGCCCTGACGGACGCATATGACAACTTCCCGCTGTGGTCGCCACGCGGCGACCTGATCATGTTCGCGCGGTTAGTCGATGACGCATACGAGATTCACACCATCAAGCCCGACGGGACAGGCCTGAAGCGCCTTACGTTCACGCACGGCAACGAAGCTCACATGGCTTGGTCACCGGATGGAGAGTCGATCGCATTCGCCAGTTCCAGAATGGGTTTCAAGGATGAAGGGGTTTACACGGATGCGCCGCAGCCCTACGGCGAACTGTTCGTGATGCGGTACGACGGAACCCATGTCGAGCAAATCACGGACAACCAATGGGAAGACGGGACTCCCGCCTGGCAACCTATGGGAATAATCCACATACTTGATAAACGTTGATCGGAGAAGTGATTTCCTGTTGATGGCTTATGGTTGAACGATGCGTGTGGCTTGCGCGGCCACCACTTGCCAACTTCCCTGTTTCTTCACGTAAACGTCGATGCCTCGAAACTGACCGCTTATATCTTGGCCTTGCCGCTGGCCCTTAAGCATTGCTCGGCTCGTCACTACTGCCGTGTCGCCATAAACACGCACCTGAACGTCGGTGACGCTGAAAAGTTCGAGCTTTCGATTGCCCGACTGTATCTCTGCAAGACGCTGAGCTTTTGTCTGTACTACACCCAATGGATTCGTAAAGATGTGGTCATCAGCCCAGATGCGGTCGAGTGCGGCGATGTCGCTGTTTAATTGGGCCTGGATGAGCTTGTTGTGAAGTTCCTGGATTTCTTCTTCCGTCTTGCCACTTGGGCCATCGGCTTTCTCAGCCTTTGATTGACCTACGAGCCAGGTATTTGCGCCAATCACTACCAGGGCCATGACAGCGATTAGTTTCATGTGGACTCTCCTCTTCGTGCGACCCGAATGTTTTAAAGCATCAAACGGGGTTTGCAGGTCTTCGGCGACTGAGACCGCCATAATGTTGGATTCCGGCTAATAGACGCACTAACGGCATAAGGAAGTTATCGAGAACCTATGGCGTGAGCGGAGGCGTGAGCAGCAGCGAGACTTCCGAGCACCCCGTGACTCAGGATGAGCCAGCAACCGTCACCCCGTTCCATCGGTACACGCTACGCGTCTAGGCAGGACCTATTCCCCAGGCGACGTTTCGGATTCCCGATCAACAGTCCGCAATGCAATTCGGGTTGCGATGCCCGCATGGTGTGACTAGGCCCACTTCCCAAACCACTTGACCTGTCCCAGCAGAGCCGGTGCGCCGCCAGTTCCGGTAACCAACTGCTCTGGGTATTCCAGGGTCAGGTTTTCATATCTCTTCCCGTCATGGGCGCCAGGTGGAAGCGGACCAGCGTGAGGGCCGAACGCGGAAATCACAGCGTTCGTGAGTTTAATGGTTTCATAAACCTGTTCCGCCCCTGTCCCGGTCGTTTTCGTGAATTGAATTTCCACGGATTCCAGGGTCTCCTTCGAAGTAAGGGCCTGCCAAAGTTGCGGACTCGCTGGGCCCCACTCTTTGGTAATCGTAACCGGCTGGTGCTGGCGCTTTCCACTCGCCAGACCGCTTCCGGCATCGCGAGGCGACTGTACCCCCATCTGGAACGACAAAACTGCAATCCACTTGTCTTTTCTCTTGTCCTGGGTGCTCTCACCCTTGAATTGACCCTGCTTGTTGCCCTTGAAGCTAACGTATGCGTGATAAGCCATGGCGACTCTCCTTTGCCTGCTATTGCTTCGGTTAAAACCAACAGCTATCGAAATCAGAAACACGAGGCGCACAAATCAGCCCTAAATGGCGCTCGCCTTCCCGAGTACTGAACTGCGCCTATTCCCGTCCGAGCTTTCCTTGCCCCACTGCAGAAGAGTCCGCGGCGCCATCACGCCACTTCCAGCATCCCGGCCAGAAGAGCTTCCTCCAGGGCGGGCAGCAGGCGCTCCGATGCTTCATCAAAAGTCAAAGTCTCGCGCTCCGCAAATCGCTGCACTGCGCTCCGCACATCGGGAGCCTCATCTAGCAGCGTGAGCAGCAGCAGCGCTCCCGAACTGAGTGCAACGGTTCCCACTAATGCCTCCTGTGGAAAGCGGGCGGTAAACTTCGGTTGGTCCGGCTGGCCCGATCGGCACTCCCTGGCGAAGACGGTTCCTTCCGGGACCTGGAGGCAGGCCGCGAGTAAGTTGGGCCGACCCGCTGTCAGCAGGTCGCGCGCCGAGATCAGCTTGTCGATCCGAGCGCTGGTGGCCCAGTCCGCATCTTGTGCAGGAACGTCAAAGTTGCTGGTCCAACATAAACCCTCCGCATTCCGCTGGATCACAATGAGAGTCATCGTGAGACCGCGAATACCCATTTTCTCGAAGTGCTCCCGTCTGAGTACTGCCTCGCGCGCAAAGTCCTCGCCGAGTTCAGGATGCTCGATGGCAGCATAGCGGGTACAGTAATCATCCGTGGCACGGCTCGGGTATTTAAGTAACAAAACGTTGGCGTCTCTCGAAGGGACCACGGCGCGTACGCGATCTTCCAGCGGCTCGCCATCAATATCAGGCCACTCCACCAGGAGAACTGCGCGCCCAACAGGACTCAAATAGTGCGGAACCTGCGAAAGAACCTCAAGGGGAAGCTCGTCGCCCCGAGCGCCGCCATAAAGGAATGTCTTCCCCGCGACTCCCTCGGGTCGAGCGTAGTAGGGCGGCTGGGAGACGATCAGATCGAATGTCTCCCGCTCGACAGGCGCAAACAAGTCGCCCTGGCGGAAATCGATGTTGGCGATGCCATTCAAGGCAGCGTTGACCTTGGAAAGGATTATGGCCCGGGAGTTGATGTCGGTCCCCACAGCGCGGGCAGCCCGGCTGGAAAAAAGCAGCGCGCAGCTTCCCGCTCCACATCCCAGATCGAGCATTCGCTCGATCGGGCGCGTTGGCTGGCTGGCCTGGCACAATGTGTTGGTAGTGTCACCAGCACCCATCACGGCGTCCTCACCCTGCGTAAGGTCGTCACAGAGGATGTAAAGGTCATTACCGATGACCATCCGGAAGAGAGACACCAGCCCGCGAGCCTCCGTCCAGGCAAGCAGGCCGGCGTTGATGAGCTTTTCCAGGAGGAGCTTGCCTAAGGTGAGCTGGGCATCCTCGCCGGTCACCGGGTCGCCAAGCATCAGCATCCGCAGTGCATAGGCGGCTGGCTCGCGCAGGCGCCGCGCGTGCCAATTCCGCAGAGGGGGAATGGCAATGTCAAGCAGGCGCTCTCCGATCCTCGTAATTTGGCCAACATATTCCTCCGTTAGGCCAATTTCCTGCAAACGCGTGCGGAGTTGCGCCCATTCCTCCGCACTTACCGACGGAAGTCGCGAGACATCGGGAAGGAACCGATTCGACAACATTCTCGTGGTGGCGGCCGCTGACGCCAAGGTTCTTACCTCTGGGTGCGTTGTAGCCGTTTGCCCTGTCCCATCTCGTCCAGCGCTCGTTACATGCAACGGCCCTCATCGCCGAAGCCGCTTTCGATTTTTCATGACCCCGAGATGTACCCAAAAGCGGCGTATGATATCTGCCCTACCGCATCCTACACGCGCTCCCCTTCGCCGCCAATGCCTTTGAAATGGCCATTGACGCTGTTCTACTGGCAGCCAGTTCTGGAACGTACGTCACGGTTGCCGATGACACCTCGACCACTCCCATAACCGGGCCGACAGTCTGGCCAGTCCGAATGCCCAAAATTTGTCTCTACACAATACCTCAAATAAGTTGTAGTATTGTGAAATGAGGAAAGAAGCAGCCAAGCGCCTCTACGAGATAGCGGAAACTCAGCAAGGTTTTTTCACGACGAAGCAGGCTAAATCCGCAGGGTTTGCGGAGAATACTCACCCGTACCACGTTCAGGCGGGAAATTGGATTCGCCAGCATCGGGGAATCTATCGCCTGGCCAGCTTTCCGCGAGGCGAACGTCCTGACTTGACACTTTGGTCGCTTTGGTCCCGGAATAGAGAAGAGGCCGTACAGGGGGTCTACAGCCATCAAACGGCTCTTAGCCTTTACGATCTTTCGGACGTAATGCCAGCGAAGCTGCACATGACTGTGCCGAAAAGTTTTCGGCGAAATAGTGAAATCCCCCGAGTGCTTATCCTGTATTTCGCTGATCTCCCTAATAACGACATCGGAGCTACACATGGAGTGCGGGTAACGACGCCTATGCGAACGATGCTTGATCTGATCGAAGGCGGAGAGATGCCGCCTGCGACTCTTCGGGAGGCACTGCGGGAAGGACTACGGCGAGGGCTCATTCGCGGGAGCGAAATTGCAGAGAGTAGGAAACATCTAGTTGACAGCAAGCAACTGCGAAGTCTTTTTCAGAAAGTGACCGCTTAATGGAGCTCAAGAGATACGCGACCGCCGCAGCCTTTCGAAGGGCACCTGGAGGACAGGCTTCAGGATATTGCTGGGAAGGAAAGCGTTGACTTGCAGCGTCTGCGGCGTCAGGTTGCCTTTGACCGCCTTTTGGCGCGACTGTTTCAGGCGGGACAACCGCTCGCGTTACCTTGGGTGCTGAAGGGTGGCTACGCGATGGAACTGCGCATCAAGGCCGCGCGCACAACGAAGGATATTGACCTAACAATGCGCAGCGCCCCTCAATTCTGGCGATAAGAAAGACGACAAGAAGACTCTGGCCGTGCTGGAGCAGCTACAAGAAGCCGCCGCGTTCGGTAGTGACGACTTCTTCGTTTACACGATAGGTGAGCCAATTGCCGATCTAGATGCTGCCCTGTATGGCGGCGCGAGGTATCCAGTGGAAGGTCGTCTCGATGGCCGCGTATTTGTTGGATTTCACCTGGATGTAGGGATAGGCGATGCCGTGATGGAACCGCTGGAAGTCATCGAAGGGCGCGATTGGTTGGGATTTGCTGGTATAGCGAGCCCGCCCTTGTACATGATCCCTCGCGAGCAACAGTTTGCCGAAAAACTTCACGCTTACACTCTGCCACGACAGGGTGCGACGAATAGCCGCGTGCGAGACCTTGTGGACATGGTTCTCTTAATTCAGTCCGCAACTTTGGCTCGCAGCAAAGTCGCTGAAGCGATTCGTGTTACGTTTGAGCGTCGCAAGACACACGCATTGCCAAACGCGCTTCCGGTGCCTCCCGCTGACTGGCAGAAACCGTACGATGCACTCGCTCGCGAGTGTGGCCTATCTGGTCAAACTGAAGATGCGTTCGAAATACTCCAAAAGTTTGCAGAATCAATCGCAGGCAGCTAGCGACGGCTGCGCTGCACAGTAAGCGGCCTCTCCGAGGCTGGTACAACAGTGCCAACTGTGCCAGCTGTGCCGGAACTTTCTGACTCAAATGTCTGTATGATCCTACAGGCGAAGTTCTAAGGGAATCAACGTATTGCTGGGCGCTCTCTTGATAAAGCGCGTATCCCAACCACGGCGGTTCCTCATCCATGATGGGGTCGGTCTCGTCGGGCACCGTGTATCTCGCCTACATTCCAAATGTCCATAGGATGCCGGCCGGTTAGCAACTCGAAAGCAACCGGGAACCTCAACAACTGCCGGCTGGCTACGCTGCCAGGCGAATCACTCTAGGCTGAATGGCAGCACTAAAAAATTCGGATGGTTGTAGGCCCCGAAACCAAAATCTCTTTTCCTTCAGCAATTTCGCGATACCTTACAACCATCAGAATTTGCGTGAGGCAAGCGACTCTCTTACGTGCGGAAAGATCAACCGCCCGCCTATTCAAATGTTAGCCGAAATACTCTGAGGAATCCCCTGTCCACCCTCTTTACGGCAGAAAACAAAAACCCCGCTCGCAGGGTGTGGTGTGCGAGCGGGGTGCATTGCCTACTCCCGGGGTGGCTAGAAGTAGATCTTGCCTCCAAGCTGGAGGATTCTCGGGTCAAATGCAGACGTCACTTGGCCGAATCGGCTGTCGCCGAGGTTGGTGCTGACGGCATCGAATTGCGTATGGTTCCAGGTGTTGAAGGTTTCTAAGCGTAGTTCCAAACGGCTGCCACGAGATTCGCTCAACATAAAGCTCTTGAAGAGCGAGATGTTCCAGTTGTCGCGACCGGGTCCGCGCAAATTGTTGTGTGGCAGGGTGCCCCAAGCGCCAAGCGCTGGAAGCGAGAAGGCCGACGGGCTGAACCATGCGGCGACGGTATGTGGAGTGGTGAGTGTGCCGGTCAGGTCTGGCCGGTTGGCACCGTTGGCCACACCGTTGCCGCCCTGCCCGCCGCTGATGCCGATATTAATGGGCAGACCGGACTCCATAGTGACGATGCCGGAGACTTCCCAGCCACCGACCGTAGATTTCAAGAGGCGGCTTTCGCTATGCCTGAACAAGGGGATGTCGTAGATGAAATCGGCCACGGCCACATTCGTGCGATCGTATCCACTCGGTCCGATGTCGTACCGCCAACCGGCGTAAGGATTGGATACGTTGCTAAGGTCGCTACCGCCGTTACCGCCAGTGGTCGGGTCGACGGCGCGGGAAAGCGTATAGAACGCGCGGAGGTTCAGGTCATGGCCGAGTTGCGAGTTCAAGTCTACTTGCAGGCCATTGTAGTGAGTGTTGGCTTCGTTTTCGGAAAGGAGGATGGCATTGAAGCCCGGGTAGGGCAGGCCGGGTGCAGTCTGATAAGGAGCGTTCCCAATGAGTTGCGGAAGATAACTCTCATTCGGCAGATTGCTGTTGCGATAATCGTTCTGATGGCGGCCCTGGTTCCCGACATAACTCACCGACAACACAGTCTTCGTGCTCAAAGCATGCTGTACGCCAACGCTCCACTGGTAGCTCACCGGCAGCTTGTAGTCGTTCACATCCAAGCCAGTGATGCTGGCAGCGTTAATTGGTTGAACCGCTGCCGTCCCGCTAGAGAGAGAGATGCTGGGGTTTTCCATGGTGACGCCGTTGAGACCGACCTGCAGGCTGAAGGGGATGTTAGCCCCGGCGTTGTACATGTCGTTGCCTTGAATGCGCTCGTACATGATGCCGAATCCGCCACGGATCACGGTTTTGCCGCTTCCCGTGATGTCATAGGCAAAGCCGAGACGAGGACCAAAAGCGGCCCAATGGTTGTTGACAAGGCCCTGGGGGACGCCGTTCTGGCCGGGAATCCCGATGCCGTTCAAATAGAGCGAAACGCCAGCAAGAATAGGATTAGGGCTGGTTCCGAGGCCAGGACTGGTGGCCGTGCAGCCCGGGTCCGCAGGCCCCCTGCAGATGCTATGGTTGGAGTCGAAGGTGGCAGCATTGGCCGCGTTGTAGAGGTTGGGATAGAAATTCCCCATGCGGTTGTTGGCTTCGTAAGTGTGCGGCACGCCGTCCCAGCGTAAGCCGAGGTTGAGGGTCAACCTACGGTTCACGCGCCAGTTGTCCTGGACGTAAGCAGCCCAAGAAACGTTGTTCCAGAGGCCGTGGTCTTGCACGGCTAGCTCTTGATAAGCACTGGGGGCACCTAGCAAGAAATCAGCGAAGCTGTTTCCCGGGTCAGCGGGAGTGCCATTTCCAGTGTACGTGCCATTGAAGGTGAAGCCACCCTGGGTCTGACCGAAGAGGTCCTGAACTTTCTTGTACAGCGCCCAACTGCCGCCGAATTTGAGCTGATGGGCTCCCTTGGTCCAGGAGATGTCGTCGCGGACTTGGTAGTCATCGGCCTTGTTGTGCCACGGCCAGCTGGAGACTTCGAATTGCGCGCCGCTGCCGCCGCTCAAGTCGATGTTGGGGATGCGACTGAGGTTGTTCGGTCCAGTGAAGAGTCTAGAATTCGTGGAGACATAACCGCTCGGGAGGGCCAAGCTGGATAAGCCTGTGGCGGCATAAGGCACGATGTTGATGCGGTTGCCGTTGTAGTTAAAGGCGGCTTCGTTGACGAGGGTTGGGCTGATCGTATAGGTGGTGTGGATGACAGCGCTATACGAAGGATTGCCGAACGTGTCGCCGACCGTAGGAACGTTGTCTCCGCTCCACTGGCTGGTTGCGAAACCTTGCGAGACTTGTTCGGCGATGTAATGTCCGAAGACGGAGAACTTGCTGCTGAAGTTATGATCGATGCGGACGATCTCTTCGCGCAAATTGGTGGGAGTGTTGGCGCCGCCCTTGAACTCCGGACTCCCATTCGAGGCCACCCCGTTGTTCGCCGGGAAAATGCCGGCCTTGACCAGCGCTGCCGAGTTCGGATTGATCATACAAGTGGGAATAATGCTGCCGGGGAAAGGTGAGCCTTGAACGATTCCTGCGGGAGCCACGCCACCACAACCGGCAAAGAGAACGGATGGGGCGACTTGGGCCGTCGTCGGAACAAGGATCGGCGTGCTGAGAGAACTGAAATTGCCACCGTACGTAGCAGTCCCGGGAACCGTCTGGTTGGTCGCGCCGCCCTGAATCAAGGGTCGCCATTCCATATTGTAGAAGAAGAAGGTCTTCTTCTTGTCCGGGTTATAGAGATGGCCAAGGGTTACCGGACCGCCCACGTTGAACCCATAAACATTCAGGCGAAGCTCCTGATTCGGCACGAAGAAGTTCTGCGCGTCGAAAAAGTCGTTGCGATTGAATTCCCAGGCCGAAGCATGGAACTGGCTCGTGCCAGACTTCAGAACCATGGTCATCGTGCCGGCCGAGGAGAGGCCGTAATCGGCGCTGTAGTTGGAAGTCAGTGCGCGAAATTCCGCGATGGCGTCGGTGGAGGGAGCAATGCTCATGCCACCTGCGCCGCCACGGTCATCATCTTCGCCACCGTCAAGCAGGTAAATGTTGTGGTTCTGGCGCATGCCGTTGAATTCCACGCTGTTGTCGCCACCCACTGGAGTGTTGACCTCACCTGAATTCATGCCACCTGCGCCAATCTGGCTCGACGCTCCCGGAGTCAAAGCGGCAAGCTGGTAAATGCTGCGCCCGCTCACGGCGATCTGGCTCATCTGCTGGTCGGTGATGAGGTTGCTGACCTCTCCCGAATCGGCCTGCACGCGAACGGCGTTGGCTTCCACAGTGACAGTTTCTTGTGCCGCACCCATCTGCATCTGGAAATCGACGCGAATGCGGTCGCCAACGGTCAGCACGATGCTCTTCTGCTCGGCTGCCTTGAATCCCGCCGCTGTGGCCTTAATGCCGTAGTGGCCGATTTGGAGATCGACCGCCACATATTGGCCGGCTTCGTTGGTCGGATACACACGATTCAAACCCGTATCCGTATTGGTAATGCTGACCGCCACGTTCGGGACGACGGCACCGGAAGGATCCGTAACCGTCCCAACGATCGTGGCTTGTTGAGCGATCGCTGAACTTGCAAAGCAAATCAGGGCAACCAAAAGAACAAACGGAAACCGCAAAGTAAACTGCTTAATCCGAGGCAAAAGGCTTTTTCGATCGCGCACTTGGAGATACCCCCCTCTTAGAAATAAGGCCGCCAGCTTTCTCATCCCGCGAGACGGAAAACTGTTTCGGGCCTACTGGAGCATCCGCACCGACGCCCCGTATCTATTGCACCTGGACCAAAGCCAAAAGCGATGTGCAATATCGATTTTTTTGATGTTGCGCATCAGAGTGGTCGGGCGCAATATCCACTTGATCTAAATTCGTTATGACCAGTTGGGAGGGGGGCCATGAGGAAGGTACCGAGCGCTCTGTCGCCCGTGATAGCTGTCGACCGCAAGGCCGCCAAGCCTTTGCACAAGCAGATCTATGACGCCTATCGTTCCATGATCGTCAGCCGTAACTTGGGTGCGGCCCAGCAGATTCCATCGACTCGGGCTCTTGCTGCTGAATTAAGAATCTCTCGAATACCGGTCCTAACTGCTTATTCTCAGCTTATGGCCGAAGGATATTTCGAGGCGCGCGCCGGTGCCGGAACCTTTGTCTGCAGTTCCCTGCCAGACCAGTTGACGTCCAGTGACCGAGGCTCGGGCCGTTCAGCGGACCTTCGTTCCGGTGCGCGGGTTACTTCGCGACGCGCGATGCTGCTTCCCGCCTACGAGAGGCTCCCGTGGTTTGGTGGTTTCGGAGCTTTCAATGTGAGCCAGCCAGCGTTCGACCAATTCCCATTCCTGACGTGGTCGCGCATCGTCATGCGCCACTGTCGAAGTCCCCATGCAAGTGCATTGCAGTATGGTGGACCGCTTGGTTACGCAGAGCTTCGCAAAGCCATATGTGCCTACCTCAGAACTGCGCGTGCGGTGCATTGCGATCCGGATCAAGTCATGATTGTCGCCGGTTCTCAGCAGGCTTTGGAGATTTCCACGCGTGTACTGCTTGACGATCAAAGTGCCGCATGGCTCGAAGAACCCGGATATTGGTTGACACGACAGGTGCTAACTGCGGCAGGCTGTCGTCTGGTGCCGGTGCCGGTGGACAGCGAGGGCTTGGATGTCGCCTTGGGCGTCGAGAAGTGCCGCAAAGCGAGAGCCGCTTTTGTTGCACCTTCTCATCAGTATCCGCTCGGCGCGACTATGAGCGCGTCTCGCCGGCTTCAACTCCTCGACTGGGCGCAGCGTTCGGGGTCCTGGGTAATTGAGGATGATTACGACAGCGAGTACCGCTATGGCAATATGCCTATCGCTTCGTTGCAAGGCCTGGACCACAACTCTCGCGTGATCTATATTGGAACTTTCAGCAAGACTTTATTCCCGTCTTTGCGGCTAGGCTATATCGTTATTCCACGAGACCTGGTGGGTCGTTTCGCGGCGGTACGGTATGCCATGGATATCGGACCGCCACACTTTTTCCAGGCAGTGCTCACGGACTTCATGAATGAAGGCCATTACGCGCGCCACATTCGCCGCATGCGCCAGCTTTACGCCCAACGCCGGATTGCGCTTGTCGACGAACTCCAAAGAGAACTCGGTTCTGCGCTCGAGATACTTGGATCGGAAGCTGGCATGCATCTCGCGGTCATCTTGCCGAAAGGATTCCGCGATCAAGAGCTGGCGGCGCGTGCCGCCCGCGAGAAACTTTGGCTTGCGCCGCTTTCCCCCTCGTACCTCGACGGGATTCCCCGCCAGGGATTTATTTTGGGATTTGGGAACACCATGGCGGAGGAGATGCCCAAGGCGGTCCGCCAACTGAAGAGCCTGCTCTTTGCTGAAAAGGGTTTCCGTGCGAAAACAACTGGTCATAAGGGAATGTCGTAATGTGGATATTTTCTTTAGCCGGGTGATAGACGAACATAGCTGCTTTGAAGAAGGAGGTGACTTTGATAGCTCGCGTCGGCCAGAGCCCAATCTGGCCCAACTTCCGATTAAGAGTCGGCTCCTTCCAGATCCGCAGGGGGTCACTCAGTATCTGTCTAACCCTTGCTTTTCTATTGGCAGCCAGCGCAGCCAGCTCTGGAACGCACTTCACGGCTGCCGATGACACCTCGACCATTCCTGTCCTCGTAGAGTTGTTCACCTCGGAAGGTTGTTCCAGCTGTCCTCCCGCGGATGCTCTGCTAAAGAAAATGGACGCTTTACAACCGATTCCGGGCACCCAGCTGATTGTCCTCAGCGAGCATGTAGACTACTGGAACCACGATGGCTGGACTGATCCTTTCTCCTCCGCTTCCATCACGGACCGCCAGAGCGCGTACGTCCGCGTTCTTGGACTGAAGAGCCCGTTCACTCCGCAATTCCTCGTGGATGGAACTGAGGAGTTAGAGACCCATGACACCCAGCAGATCGTACAGTCCCTTCAAAAGGCGGCCTCCGCCCCAAAACTTCCTATGCGCCTTGCCTCGGTAACTATCGAACCTGGGAGTCCCGCGATCATTCAGGGGCGCGTCGAGTCTGACGTCAACGCCGGAAAACACAAAGCTGATGTGTATGTAGCAATTGCTCTCGACCACGCAGAATCTCAGGTTTTGCGCGGAGAAAACAATGGGCGTCATCTCTCCCACGTTGCAGTTGTGGCGGAATTCACAAAAGTAGGCAAGTTGGAGCCCGGAAAAAGCTTTGGCCAGGATTTTCGCGTCAAGCTCAAACTTCCCGGTCCTAGTCCGACCAGTCTCCGAGTTGTGGCGTTTGCCCAAGAGTCCGGGCCCGGAAAGGTACTTGGTGTGGTGTTGAAAAGCGTCGCGGTTAACTAAGCCTGAATTCCGAAATTAGGGAATACTGAATTGCCGCAACGCGGTTAAGTCTCAGTTGGATAGAAGAAATAAAAACGACTTCGCTGCATTCGATCACGCTGCAACAGAATTGCTTCT
>Ga0210394_10000265_pt1 | contig 122994 bp, 110 predicted proteins | sample IncBWC12MmetaG_FD_160121 | JGI IMG/M metagenome (GOLD analysis project Ga0210394, IMG submission 160121) | Forest soil microbial communities from Barre Woods Harvard Forest LTER site, Petersham, Massachusetts, United States - Inc-BW-C-12-M | ecosystem: Environmental > Terrestrial > Soil >...
GCGCCGCCGGTGCGTTGCTCGAGAGCCCCGAGGGCAGCGCGCTGCTGCTGCTCGAAGCGGACGCTTGAAGGAGCCCCCATGCGATTCCCCCCGGTCAGCTTTGCGCTCACGCTCCTGGTCTCGGTGCCCGCCTTCAGTGATGGCGGCATGTGGACCTTCCACGACTTCCCGCAACAGCTCGTCAACAGCAAGTACGGCGTCGACATCAGCGCCGCGTGGCTCGAGCGGGTGCGCACCGCGACGATACGCCTGTCGAACTGTACCGCTTCCTTCGTGTCAGCCAACGGGCTGATCCTCACCAATCATCACTGCGCGGAAGGCTGTCTCGACGAGCACTCGACCGCCGCGCGCGACCTGCTGCACGACGGCTTCCTCGCGCGCACGCGCGAACAGGAGCTCAGGTGCGGCACGCAGATCGCCGACGTGCTCATGGAGACGCAGAACGTCACCGCGCAGGTGAGCGCGGCGCTGCAGGGCCTGGACGAGAAAACGGCCAACGACAAGCGCAAGCAGACCCTCACCCAGCTCGAGCAGCGGTGCGAGGAAGACAGCCGTCACGGCAAGCTCGGCCCGCTGAAATGCGAGTCCGTGGATCTGTACCAGGGCGGCCAGTACTGGCTCTACAAGTACCACCGCTACGACGACGTGCGGCTGGTGTTCGCGCCCGAGCGCGGTATCGCGGCGTTCGGCGGCGACCCGGACAACTTCCAGTTTCCGCGCTGGTGCCTCGACATGTCGGTGTTGCGCGCGTATGCACCCGGCGGCAAGCCGGCCGCCACCCCGAACTTCCTGTCGATCCGGCCGCAGGGCGCGGACGCCGGTGAGGTGGTGTTCGTCTCCGGACATCCGGGCACCACTGACCGGCTGCTCACCGTGGCGCAGCTCGAGAGCCTGCGCAACGTCGACCTGCCGCGCTGGCTGCTGCGCGCCTCGGAGCTGCGTGGCCGCTTCATCCAGTTCGGCAAGACCGGGGCCGAAGCCGCCCGCATCGTGGACGACCCGCTCAACTCTCTGGAGAACTCCATCAAGGTGCGCCGCGGGCAGCTCGATGCGCTGCTCGATGAGCGCCTGCTGCAGGCCAAGCGCGCTGAGGAAAAGGCGTTGCGCGACCGGGTAGCCGCCGACCCGCAGCTCGCGGGGCAGACCGGCGATCCCTGGGCCGACATCGCCCGGGCGCAGGCGCACGAGCACGAGCTCTATCTGCCGTACACGTTCCTCGAGCCGGGTGCCGGCTTCAACAGCCGCCTGTTCGTCTACGCCCGCACGCTGGTGCGCGCGGCCGCCGAGCGCGCCAAGCCCAACACGCAGCGGCTGCGCGAGTATCGTGACGCGGCGCTGCCGCGGGTGCAGCAGCGACTGCTCGCCCCGGTGCCCGTCTATCCGGAGCTGGACAAGCTGACGCTGTCCTTCGGGCTCGAGCGCATGCGCGAGTGGCTCGGCCCGGATGCGCCGATCGTGCGGCAGCTGCTGGTGAAGGACTCGCCCGACACGCTGGCGGCGCGCGTGGTCGACGGCTCGAAGCTTGCCGATCCGCAGCTGCGCAAGCAGCTCTGGGACGGCGGCGCCGCCGCGGTGGACGCCTCACACGACCCGATGATCGAGCTGGCGCGCGCGGTGGACCCGCAGGCGCGTGCGGTGCGCAAGCGCTACGAGGACGAAGTCGAGGCGCCCGAGCAGGCCGCTTCCGAGAAGATCGCGCGCGCGCGCTACGCGATTTACGGCACCAGCGTAGCGCCGGATGCCACCTTCACGCTGCGCCTGAACTTCGGCACCGTGCAGGGTTGGCGCGAGGGTGAGCGCGACATCGACCCGTTCACCCATCTGCGTACACTGTTCGAACGCGCCACCGGCCAGGAGCCGTTCCGGGTGCCGGACAGCTGGAACGCGGTGCGCGAGCAGCTGAACATGGACACGCGCTTCGATCTGTCGACCAACAACGACATCGTCGGCGGCAACTCCGGCAGCCCGCTGATCGATCGCGGCGGCCGCATCGTCGGACTGATGTTCGACGGCAATATCCACTCGATCGCGGGCAGCTACTGGTACGACCCCGAGCTCAATCGCGCGGTGGCGGTGGATCCGGCGATCATGCTCGAGGCGCTGCGCAAGGTGTACAAGGCGCAGACGCTGCTTACCGAGCTCGGCTTTCACTGAACGGGCGCCGCATGCGCCACGATGCGAAAAGCTACGTGCATCTCGTCCTGCACCTGCAGGGCGCCGAGCATGGCGCTGAAGGGCGTGAGACCCAGCTCGCTCTGCCGCAGGCTGGTCTCGCCGCTGACGATCAGCGTTCCGCCGCCGAGCTGGTAGCGCAGCGGCACGGCAAAGGTGCGCTGCTGGCCTCGCACCGTGCTCTGCACCTGCGCCAGCAGAGCGTCCGCTGCTGCCGAGCCCGCGCCTGCCGGCGGACCGGAGGCAGCAGCGGCGGGCGCGCTCGCTGGCGCGCCGCGCTCGAGACCTGCCGAGCGCAGCACGATCTCCGGGTTGTGGACCGCATCGAGCAGCGCCTCACCGAGCATGTTGCGCCGCGTACCCTGCCTGGCGCCCTCGGACACCTCGGCAGGAAAGTCGGCACCGGACTGCTGTGCACGCAGCGCCGCCTCGTCGACGGTGAGCGTGTCCACCGCAACGTGCAGCTCGAAGCTGCTGTGCAGGACGTCGTCCGGCACGTAGAAAGTGCCGCTGAGCTGGTGTGAGGCAATGACGTGGTTGTGGCCGACGCTCGCGAGCGCCCCACCGCGGTAGACGAGCACCGTCAGCAGCGAAGCCGCGCCGTCGACGTCGTAGGGCTGGCCCCGCTGCGGCGTGCCGCCCGGCGGCAGCGTGGCCGGCGCGGGCGTGGCCGGCACCGCTGTTGCCGCCGGCGGGCGCAGCGGGCAGCCCGCGAGCATCGCCAGCAGCAGCGCTCCCGGCACCAGGAGTTTGCAAGCCCCTCTCACGCGCATAAGCTTAGCGGCATGGCCATGCGAAATACCACGCGCCGCTGGGGTGCGGTTGCCCAGCTGTTCCATTGGGTCATCGTGCTGCTGATCGTTGCGCAGTTCACTCTCGCTACCTTGTGGGATGATCTGCCGAATGGACCAAAGAAACTCACGCTGCTCGCACGTCACAAATCGATCGGCATCACCGTGTTGACGCTCGCACTCCTGCGCCTGGGCTGGCGCTGGTCGAACCCGACGCCGGCGCTGCCCGACGATCTGAGACCCTACGAGAGGACGCTCGCCCGGTTGACGCATGCACTGCTCTATGTACTGCTGTTCGCGGTGCCGCTGACCGGCTGGATGATGTCCTCCGCCCGTGGGTTTCCGGTAAGCTGGTTCGGGTTCTTTCAGCTCCCCGACCTGGTTCCCAAGAACAAGACCCTGTACCACCTGCTGGACGACACTCACGTGGTGCTCGCCTGGACGCTCGGCTCCGTGGCGGTCGTGCACCTCGGCGCGGCGCTGCGCCACCACTTCATGCTCAAGGACGACGTGCTGCGGCGGATGCTGCCGATGAAGGTCGACAAGACACCGGAATCGCAGCGATGAGCGGCTGCAGCGGCGCAGCCGCGGCGATGCTGCTGAGCGGCCTGGCGATGCTGGCGGCACCCGCGTGGAGCGCGGACGTGCCGGCGGCGGGGGCGAGCGCCCCGGTCCATTACGGGCTCGATCAGGCGAAGAGCACGCTGCAATTCGAGTTCACGCAGGCCGGGGCGCGCGACCACGGCGCCTTCCGGCGCTTCACCGTGACCCTGGATTTCTCGCCCGACAATCCCGGCGCGAGCCGCCTTGCGGTCACGATCGACATGAACTCGCTCGATACCGGCGACCAGGAGCGCGACGACACCCTGCGCAGCGCCGACCTGTTCGCGGTGCAGAAGTTTCCACAGTCGCGCTTCACCGCCACCCAGATCGTCAAGACCGCGGCCGGCTACGAAGCGATCGGCAAGCTCACGCTGCGCGATGCGACCCACGACCTGCACGTTCCCTTCACCTTCCGCACCGCGACCGAGCAGGGGGCCGCCGTCGGCTACATGAGCGGCAAGACCACGCTCAAGCGCCTCGACTACGGCGTCGGTCAGGGCGACTGGAAGGCGACCGATCAGGTCGGCAACGACGTCGTCGTCTCCTTCACGCTGCGGCTCACCGCCGCGCACTGAAGCCGCCCGACCCTCACAAGGGTGTGCCGTCGCGACGCGTGGGTTTGCCGCGCGGGTAGGCAAGGTCCACGTCCGGGTCGGAGTAGTAAGCGCTGTCCTCGCTGTCGCGGTTGCTGATCTCGAGGTAGATCGCCGGCCGCCCGCTGCGATTGATGAGCTGATGGCCGTCCTCGCTGCCGGCCGGGAAGCCGGCGCACATGCCAGCGGTGAGCAGCTGCTCGCCGCCGTCGCTGCGCAGCACGACTTCTCCCTCCAGCACGTACACGAACTCGTCCTCGTGCGTGTGCCAGTGACGCATGGAGGACTCCTTGCCGGGCAGCAGCGTGGTCTGATTGATGCCGAGGCGCGTGAGCCCGAGGGCCTCCCCGAGCCGCCGCCTGGCGCGCGGCACCACGCGCGCGCGGTAGGGCTCGGGGTAGCCGCAGCGGGAGACCGTCTCGACGGTGCGCGGATCCAGCGCCGGTTTTTGCAGTGACATACGCGCATCCTTTCGGTTGCCGCACGGTTGACGAGCGCGACGGGCTCCGCGAGCATGCCATATTCGTCATGCCCGAAGTATTCGCTGACGTCGGCGACTGTGTGGATGCCGTACTGCGCCGGGTGGGGCCGCGCATCGTACTGGCACTGCCGCTCGGCATCGGCAAGCCCAATGTGCTGGTCAACGAGCTCTATCGCCGCGCGCAGCGCGACCCGCACCTCGATCTCACCATCATCACCGCGCTGTCGCTGCTGAAGCCCCGCGCGGGCTCCGCGCTCGAGGCGCGGCTGCTGACACCGCTGGTGGAGCGCGTGTTCGGCAGCTACGTGGAGCCGGAGTACGCGCGCGCGCTGCGCGCCGACGCGGTTCCGGCCAACGTGCGCATCCTGGAATTCTTCCTCGCACCCGGAGCGTTCCTCAATTCCCGCCACGCGCAGCGTCATTACCTGTGCGCCAACTACACGCACGTGGCGCGCGAGGTGCTGGCGCGCGGCGTCAACGTCATCGCCCACCTGCTGGCACGGCGCACGGTCAACGGCGAGCTGCAGCTGAGCTTCGGTTCCAATGCCGACGTGACCGCCGACCTGCTGCCGCTCATTGCCGCGGCGCGCCGCGACGGCCGCGACATCGTCATGGTCGGACAGACCCACGGGCAGATGCCGTTCATGGGCGGACACGCGCGGCTCGCCCCGTGGCAGCTCGATTTCCTGGTGGACGATGCGCGTGACGATTACGACCTGTTCTGCCCGCCCAACCCGCCGATCGGCACCGCCGAGCATGCGATCGGCGTGTATGCCAGCAGCCTGGTGCGCGACGGCGGCACGCTGCAAGTCGGCATCGGCGAGCTGGGCGAAGCACTGGTGTACGCACTGCTGCTGCGCCACCAGCAGACCGCCGCCTGGCGCAGCGCCCTCGCGGCTCTCGGGCGGCACAGCGCCGCGCCCCTGATAGCGGCGTGCGGTGGCGAGCAGCCCTTCACCGCCGGCCTGTTCGCCTGCAGCGAGATGTTCGTGGCGCAGCTGCTCGAGCTGTACCGCGCCGGCATCCTGCGCCGGCGCGTGTACGACTGCCTGCCGCTCGAGCGGCTGCTGGAGGGCGGGCACAACGGCAGGCGTCTCGATGAGCAGGCGCTGCTGCAGCTGGCCGCCGCGGGTAGCGGATCGCGCCTCGACGCGACGCAGTTCGCCACGCTGCAGCACTACGGCGTGTTCCGCCAGGACGTCGAGTTCGAGGACGGGCGCATGCGCGCCGCGGGCCGCCAGTGGATCGAGGCCGATCTCGCCGACCCCGCGAGCCGCGCGCGCCTCGCGCGCGAGTGCCTCGGCAGCGAGCTGCGCAACGGGCAGGTGCTGCATGCCGGATTCTTTCTCGGTCCGCGCGGCTTCTACGCGGCGCTGCGCGAGCTGCCCGAGAGCGAGCGCGCGCAGTTCGGCATGCGCGGCGTGGCTTTCGTCAACCAGCTCTACGGCGCGGACCAGGAGCTGCGGATCGTGCAACGCCGCGACGCCCGCTGCGTCAACACCGCGATGATGGTCACGCTGCTCGGGGCGGCGGTGTCGGATGCACTGGAGAGCGGCCAGGTGGTGAGCGGCGTCGGTGGCCAGTACAACTTCGTCGCCATGGCGCACGCGCTTCCCGGCGCGCGCTCCATCCTCTGCGTGCGCGCAACGCGCACCCGCCACGGCCACACTACCTCCAACATCCTCTGGAGCTATGGCCACGAGACCATTCCGCGCCACCTGCGCGACATCGTGGTGACCGAGTACGGCGTCGCCGACCTGCGCGGCCGCACCGACGAGGAAGTCATCGCCGCGCTGCTGAACGTCGCCGACTCGCGCTTCCAGGACATGCTGCTGTCGCGCGCCCGCAGTGCCGGCAAGATCCGCGCCGCTTACCGCATCCCGGACGCATTCAGGAGCAACCTGCCCGAGCGGCTGACCCGCGTGCTGGCGACGCATCGCGCCGACGGTTACTTCAGCGAGTATCCGTTCGGCACCGACCTGACTGCGGAGGAGATCGCGCTGGCGCGCGCGCTGCACTCGCTCGCCGCCCGCACCGGCAGCGGCTGGGCGCGCTTCACGACCGCGCTGGCGGCTGTGGCGCGCGGCAGGCCGCGCGCCGCACATGCGGCGGCGCTGAGGCGTATGGGGCTCGAGCGGCCGCGCGGTCTGGCCGGGCGGCTGCAGCAGCGACTGGTGGTGATGGGGCTGGACGCCGCGCGCTAGCCGCGTTTCGCCCGGACCGCGGTGCGCACCGCCTAGCGCCTTCGTCCCCGTGCCCGCGCGCGCGCGGCGCTGCGCCCCCTGGAGCCGGCGCGGGTGCTGCGGCCAGGCGTGCCGGCCGCGGCCCGGCGCGACTTGCCGCGTACCGCACTGCGGCCCGCGGCGGCACTGCCGGCCTTGCGGGGTTTGCCGCGCGGCGCGCTCTTCTTCGCGGCAGCTCGCGGCGCCGCACGAGTTGCGCCGCGCGCCGCGCCGGGGCTCCGCGGCTTGCGCGGCGCAGCCGCCGCCTTGCCAGAGGGCGCGCGCTGCGCCTTCGCTGCGGGAGCGGCAGCCCGGGCCGACGCAGCTTCGCTGCCGCGCAGCTGCTCGAGGATCGCCGGATTCTCCAGTGTCGAGACGTCCTGGGTGATCTGCTCGCCGCGGGCAATGGCCTTGAGCAGCCGGCGCATGATCTTGCCCGAGCGGGTCTTCGGCAGATTGTCGGCGAAACGGATGTCATCGGGCTTGGCGATCGGCCCGAGCTGCTGGCCTACCCAGTCGCGCAGCTCCTTCACCAGGACGCTGGTGTCGCCCGTCGGACGCGGACCGCGGGTCACGACGTACGCGAACACCGATTCGCCCTTGATCTCGTGCGGCTTGCCCACGACCGCGGCTTCGGCGACGCGCGCGTGAGCCACCAGTGCCGATTCGATCTCCATGGTGCCGAGGCGGTGGCCGGCGACGTTCAGCACGTCGTCGATACGGCCCATGATCCAGAAGTAGCCGTCCTTGTCGCGGTGAGCGCTGTCACCGGCGACGTAATAGCGGTTGCCGAACTTCTCCCAGTAGCTGTTGATGTAGCGCGCGTTGTTGCGCCAGATGGTGCGCAGCATCGACGGCCAGGGCGTCCTGATCACCAGGTAGCCGCCGGCATCGGGGCGCTTCACCGGCGTACCCTGATCGTCGACGATGTCCGCCTCGATCCCGGGCAGCGGCTGCGTGCAGGAGCCCGGCTTGGTTGCGGTGACCCCCGGCAGCGGCGAGATGAGAATCGCGCCGGTCTCGGTCTGCCACCAGGTGTCGACGATCGGACAGCGGCCGGCGCCGATCACGCGGTGATACCACATCCATGCCTCGGGATTGATCGGCTCGCCGACGCTGCCGAGCAGCCGCAGCCGTGACAGATCATATTTTTTCGGCAGCTCATCGCCGAGCTTCATCAGCGCGCGGATCGCGGTCGGCGCGGTGTAGAACACCGTCACGCCGTGATTCTGACAGTTCCTCCAGAAGCGCCCGCCGTCGGGCACCGTCGGCGTGCCCTCGTACATCAGCACCGTGGCACCCATGGCGAGCGGGCCGTAGGCGAGGTAGCTGTGCCCGGTGACCCAGCCGACGTCGGCGGTGCACCAGAAGACGTCCTCATCGCGCAGATCGAATACCCACTGCGTTGTGACTTTCGCTCCCAGCAGATAGCCGCCGGTGGCGTGCTGCACGCCTTTGGGCTTGCCGGTGGAGCCGGAGGTGTACAGCAGGAACAGCGGGTGCTCGGCGTCGACCCATTCGGGCTCGCAGGCGGGTGCGTGACCTTCGATCGCGTCGTGCCACCACACGTCGCGCCCGCCGTGCATGTTCACCGGCTTGCCGGTGCGCTTGAGAACGATGACGCCCTGCACGCTAGCGCAGCCGCTGCTCAGGGCCTTGTCGACGGCCGCCTTGAGCTCGATCGCCTGCCCGCCGCGCCAGCCGCCGTCAGCGGTGATCACCAGGCGCGCTTCGGTATCCTCGATGCGGTCCTTGAGCGCCGGCGCCGAGAAGCCGCCGAACACCACTGAATGTATCGCACCGATGCGGTTGCAGGCTTGCATCGCGATCAGGATCTCGGGAACCAGCGGCATGTAGATGATCACGCGGTCGCCGCGGCCGATGCGCTGCGCCTTGAGGGCGTTGGCAAAGCGGCAAACTTCCGCGTGCAGCTCGCGGTAGCTCAGGCGGCGCACATCGCCCGGCTCGCCCTCGAAAATGACCGCGGTCTTGTGGCCGCGCGTCTCGAGATGGATGTCCAGGCAGTTGACCGAGGCGTTCAGCCGCCCGTCGCTGAACCAGCGATAATTCGGCGCTTCGCTGGCATCGAAGGCCTGCGTGAAAGGGGTGTGCCACTGCAGCTCCCGCCGGGCGAGATCCGCCCAGAAGCGCACGTGGTCCTCGCGCGCCGCGCGCCGCAGCCGCTCGGCGTCCGCCGGCTTGATGCGGGCCCGCGCGGTGAACTGCGGCGGCGGGGGAAAGCTGCGCTCCTCGAGGAGGGTCGATTTGATGTTCTTATCCGCCATGCCGCTCTCCTCAGCTCTTAGCGATGCGCAGCATAGCCGAATCGCCGCGCCATGGCCTTCAGCGACCCCCCTGCGCCAGCAGCCGCTCGATCAGCGCGGCTGCCTGCCGGACGTACCCGCCGCCGAACAGGTTGGCGTGGTTGAGCACGTGGTAGAGGTTGTAGAGGTCGGCGCGCAGCGCTGCGCCGGGTGCGGCCGGCGTGACCGCCTGGTACGCGCGGTAGAACGCCGCGCCGAAACCACCGAACAGGCGCGTCATCGCCAGGTCCGCCTCGCGGTCCCCGAAATAGACCGCCGGGTCGAAGACCGCCGGCTCGCCGTCGGCGGTTGCCAGCCAGTTCCCGCCCCACAGGTCACCGTGCAGCAACGAAGCCGCCGGCGCGTGACCGGCGAGCAGCAGGGGCAGTGCCTCGAGCAGACGCTCGCTGCGCTCGCCGCCCAGCCCGGCGAGGCCGTTGTGCGCTGCGAGCGCCAGCTGCGGACGCAGGCGCCGCTCGCGAAAGAACTCGGTCCAGTCATCGCTCCAGTCGTTGTGCTGCGGAGTGCGGCCGATGGTGTTGTCGCGCTGCCAGCCGAAGCGCGGCGCGGTCACCGCGTGCAGCGCGGCGAGTCCTGCGCCCAGGCGGCGCTCGCTGTCGGCATCCGCCGGCCGCGACTCGAGCCATTCCAGGGCGAGGAACGCGCTGTCCGAGGTGCTGCCGACGGCCCGCACCCGCGGCACGCGCAGCGCCCCGGTGCGCTCGAGCGCGGCGAGCCCGGCCGCCTCGGCCTCCAGGGCCGCAAGCGCTGCGCGCGCCACGACCTTCACGAACAGCGCCCCGCCGGCGGCGGGCCAGCGATAACAGCGGTTGATGCTGCCGCCGGCGACGCTGCGCTCCGGCGCGCTGGCGCAGCGCTCGCCACTGAGCGCTGCGATCTGCGCCGCGATCGCCGCGAGCGACTGCATCGCTTTCAGCCCGCTGCGGTCGGCTGTGCCGTGGGCAGCTGCGCGAGCCGCTCGCTCTGGCGGCGCAGGAACGGGCCGAAACCCAGGCGGTCGTAGAGCTCCGCCACACGCGGCATGTCCGGCAGACGCCGCCGCAGGCCCTCGGCGGCCACCCCGAGGCGCAGGTCGCAGGAGATACGCGTGAGGCGGCGGGCGATGTAGACGCGCTCGCGGTGCTCGGCGAGACGCGCGCCCAGACTCGCCGCGCCGCGCAGTTTCAGGCGCGCAACACCCGCAAGGTCGCCGTACAGCTCGTCGAGCGAGCCGAACGCTCGCATCAGCGAGGCGGCGGTGCGATGACCGACACCCGGGACGCCGGGGATGTTGTCGACCTCATCGCCCATGAGGGCCAGATAGTCGGCGAAGCGCTCCGGTGCCACCCCGAAGTGGCGCTCGATGTCGTGGTAGCCGAACTGCCCGCGGGCGCCGAAATCCCAGAACAGGTCGCCGCTGCGCATCAGCTGCGCGAGATCCTTGTCGCGCGTGATGTAGGCAGAGCGCACGCCCTCCTCGCGCATGAGCGTGCCCAGGGTCCCGATGATGTCGTCGGCCTCGTACTCCGGATCGACGAACACCGCGAGCCCCAGGTGCCGGCACAGCTCGCGACAGCGCTCGAACTGCAGCACCAGGTCGGCCGGCGCGCGCTCGCGATTGGCCTTGTACTGCGGGTAGATGCGGCTGCGGTAGGAGCTGTCGCGGCGCTGATCGAAGGCGACCGCCATGTAGCCGGGGCGCACCCGCTCGATGAGATCGCCGAGAAAGCGCGCGAAGCCGAACACGGCGTGCACCGGGTTGCCGTCGCGGTCGCGCATGTCCGGCAGCATCGAGTGATAGGCACGAAAGACGTAGACCGAGGCGTCGACCAGGAATATCAAGGCGCGGCCTGCTCCCGTGAATGCGCCGCCACCTTAACAGCCGCGCGCCGCAGCGTCACCTGCGCGCGCCCGGCTGCGCGGCGGCGCGCGCTCGAGCGCCTTCAGGAGAGCCAGCGCTGAATGCGATCGTGCAGCGGACTCGAGCGCGGGAAATGCGCCACCAGGTATTGCATCTGGTCGGCGAGCACGCGCCGGCCCTTGAGGAAGATGTATTCCGCGTAGGTGGGCGTGAACGGCACGGCGATCAGCTGCATCTTCGCCTGTTCGGGGGTGCGCGAGGCCTTCTGGTTGTTGCAGCGGCGGCAGGCGGCCACCACGTTGGTCCACAGGTCGGTGCCGCCCTGGCTGAAGGGGCGGATGTGATCGCGCGACAGCTCGCGCGAGGCAAAGCGCTGCGCGCAGTACATGCACAGGTAGGCATCGCGCCGGAACAGCGTCTGGTTGTTGAGCGGCGGTACGTAGTCGTGGCGCGTGTTGCCGGGATTGCCGGTGTGGCCGACGGTGGCGACGATCGAGTTGACCTCGAGCACCGTACGCCGCCCGCTGCGCGCATTGACTCCGCCATACAACTCGTACAGCAGCGAGCCGCAGGTGTAGGCCACCTGTTCCTGGTGGTACAGCCGCGCCGCCTCCTTGTAGTCGATCCACTCGAGCGGCATCCCCGCCACGTCGGTGCGCAGCACCAGCTGCGCCAGCCCGCGCGCGCCGGCGGCGGCGACGATGCGCAGATCGTCAGGAAGGTCGCGATCGGCTCGCTCGAGATCAATTTCCCGCATGGCCGCTGTAAGATACGGCAGTTTTGTGCAAGAATTCAACATCGCAAATCTCTAATTCGCTTGGGAATTCTTGCGCGCGTGGCCGCTTGCGCCACGCCATTGCGGGCGAGGTGCGTGGATGTCAGTAACGATTGGCGCGCTTCGCGAGAGCGCGCCGCAGGAAAAGCGCGTCAGCCTCGTCCCCGAAGTCGCCGACAAGCTCGTCAAGGACGGCGCACGCGTGCTGCTCGAGCACGGGGCCGGCGAGCGCGCCGGGTTTCCCGACCCGCTCTATAAGAGCGCCACCTGGGGGGACAGTGCCGCGCAGGTGCTGCGGGCGGCGGACGTGCTGCTGTGCGTGCAGCCGCTCGGCGTCGAGCAGATCGGCCAGCTGAAGGCGGCCGCGGTGCTGGTGGGTTTCATGCAGCCGCATGCGCGCAGCGACGAGGTCCGCGCCCTCAAGGCGCGCGGCATCACCAGTTTCGCGATGGAGCTGGTGCCGCGCATCTCGCGCGCGCAGTCGATGGATGCGCTGTCCTCGCAGGCGGCGATCGCCGGTTACAAGGCGGTGCTGCTCGCGGCCAACCAGCTGCAGAAGTTTCTTCCCATGCTCACCACCGCCGCCGGCACCATTCGCCCCGCGCAGGTGCTGGTGATCGGCGCCGGGGTGGCGGGACTGCAGGCCATCGCGACCGCCCGGCGCCTCGGAGCCATGGTGGAAGCCTACGACGTGCGCAGCGCCACCCGCGAGCAGGTCAAATCGCTGGGCGCGAAATTCGTCGAGACCGGCGTGAGCGCCGAAGGCAGCGGCGGTTACGCGCGCGAGCTCACCGCGGAGGAGAAGGCGAAGCAGCAGGAGGTGCTCGAGTCGCGCATCGCCGCCGCCGATGCGGTGGTCACCACCGCCTCGGTGCCGGGGCGCCCGGCACCGAAGATCATCCCGCGCGCCGCCGTCGAGCGCATGCGCCCGGGCGCGGTGGTGGTGGATGTGGCCGCCGAGCAGGGCGGCAACTGCGAGCTCACGCGCGCCGGCGAGGTGGTGGTGCACCAGGGAGTGAGCATCATCGGTGCGCTCAATCTACCCGCCGCGCTCGCCTACAACGCCAGCGAGATGTACGCGCGCAACCTCTACAATTTCCTCAAGCCTGCGCTCAGCAACGGCGAGCTGCAGATCGACTGGAGCGACGAGGTGTTCGCGCAGGCGTGCCTCACGCACGGCGGCGAGATCAGGCACGCGCCTACGGCCAAGGCGCTGGAGGGTTCGACATGACCGGCATCGTGGCCCTGTACATCTTCATGCTGGCCGCCTTCACCGGCTACGAGGTCATCTCGCGCGTGCCGGTGATCCTGCACACCCCGCTGATGTCGGGCTCGAACTTCGTGCACGGCATCGTGCTGGTCGGCGCGATGGTGGCGCTTGGCGGCGCACACACCCCGCTGGAGAAGACCATCGGCGTCATCGGCGTGCTGCTCGCCGCGGGCAATGCGGTCGGCGGTTACGTGGTCACCGAGCGCATGCTGGAGATGTTCAAGTCGAGCGGCGCCCGCCGCGGCGGCGGCGGCGGCGGCGGCGGCGGCGGCGACAAGAGGACCCCCTGATGCCGGGCTGGTTCTCCGCGCAGCTGGCGATCGAGACGAGCTACCTGGTCACCGCGTTCCTGTTCATCGTCGGCCTGAAGCGCATGAGCTCCCCGGTCAGCGCACGCAGCGGCATCCTCTGGGCCGGTGCCGGCATGGCGGTCGCGACGCTCGTCACCTTTCTCTACCCGGGAATGTCCAACTACGGGCTGATCCTGCCGGCAATGCTGGTGGGCGCGGCGCTCGCCTGGTGGAGCGGCAAGCGCGTCGCCATGACGGACATGCCGCAGATGATCGCGCTCTACAACGGCATGGGCGGCGGCGCGGCGGCGGCGATCGCCGCCGTCGAGCTGTATCGCGGCGAGACCGCCAGCTACGCCACCACCACGCTGGCAGTCGCCGGCGGCATCATCGGCGCGGTGTCCTTCAGCGGCAGCGCCATCGCCTTCGGCAAACTGCAGGGTCTGATCACGCGCAGCATCCGCTTCCGCGGCCAGCAGATCATCAACCTGCTGCTGCTCGCCGCGGCGCTCATCCTGGGTGCGCTGGTCGCGGCGCACGCCAACACCATGCCGGCGGTCGTGACCGCATTCTTCCTGCTGGCGCTGGTCCTGGGAGTCAGCATGACGCTGCCGATCGGCGGCGCCGACATGCCGGTGGTGATCTCGCTCTACAACGCGCTCACCGGGCTGGCGGTCGGGTTCGAGGGCTTCGTGCTCAACAACGCCGCGATGATCATCGCCGGCACCGTGGTGGGCTCGGCCGGCACGCTGCTGACACAGCTGATGGCGAAAGCGATGAACCGCTCGCTCGGCAACGTGCTGTTCTCAGGCTTCGGCGACACCGGCGCCGCCGCCGTCGGCGAAGTGAGCGGCAACCTGAAGCCCATCGAGGCGAGCGATGCGGGCGTCATGATGGCGTTCGCCAGCAAGGTGATCATCGTGCCCGGCTACGGCATGGCGGTCGCGCAGGCGCAGCACAAGATCTGGGAGCTGACGCAGCTGCTCATCGATCGCGGCGTGATCGTGAAGTTCGCCATCCACCCGGTGGCCGGGCGCATGCCGGGCCACATGAACGTGCTGTTGGCGGAAGCCGGTGTGCCCTACGACCTGATCGCCGATCTCGACGAGATCAACGCCGAGTTCGAGACCGCCGACGTCGCCCTCATCATCGGCGCCAACGACGTGGTGAACCCGGTGGCGCGCACCGACAAGTCCAGCCCGATCTACGGCATGCCCATCCTCAACGCCGACAAGGCCAAGAACGTCATCGTCATCAAGCGCGGCAAGGGTGCCGGATTCTCCGGCATCGAGAACGCACTGTTCTATCTCGACAACACGCGCATGCTGTACGGGGATGCCCAGAAGGCGGTGTCCGAGCTGATCCAGGCGATCAAGGCGGTTTGACTTGCGCCCGTCTGCGCGTGCCGGCGGGCTTTTGCGCGGCGGGCCCTTGCGCACGGACACGGCAGGTGACATGTATCGCAGACGTCTGCTGAAGAGCCTCGCTTCGCTGCCGCTCGCCGCCCTGCCACTCGCAGCGCTGCTGCCGCGCGGGCTGCGCGCCGCGAACGGTGCCGCCGGGCGGCGGCGGGTAGGTCCTGCCGACCCCGACTGGCCGACGGCCGAGGCCTGGCGAGCGCTCAACCAGGCGGTCGGCGGCAACCTGCTCGAGGTGCCGCCACTGTTGGGCGCGTGCGCGGCCGGGACCGACAGCGCCGGCTGCCGCGAGGTTCTCGCCAACCTCCGCAATCCCTTCTATCTCGGCGACCAGCCATCCGGCACGCAGGTCTCCGGCTGGCTGGATGCCTGGACACCCGCAGCGAGCGTCTATGCGGTAAAGGCGCGCGACACCGCCGACGTCGTCGCGGCCGTCAACTTCGCGCGCGAGCACCGCCTGCGCCTCGCGGTCAAGGGCGGTGGCCACAGCTACCAGGGCACCTCCAATGCGCGCGATTCACTGCTCGTGTGGACGCGTGCCATGAACCGGGTCACGTTGCACGAGGCATTCGTGCCGCAGGGATGCGCCGGCCGAATGCAGCCGGTGCCGGCGGTGTCGAGCGGCGCGGGTGCCATGTGGATCGATCTCTACGATGCCGTGACCACCAGGGCGGGTCGCTACGTGCAGGGCGGTGGCTGCACCAGCGTCGGAGTCGCGGGCCTGGTGCAAAGCGGCGGTTTCGGCAGCTTCTCCAAGGGTTTCGGCACCGCGGCCGCCGGCTTGCTGGAGGCGGAAGTTGTGACTGCCGACGCTCGCGCGCTCACCGTCAACGCCTGCTCACATCCGGAGCTCTTCTGGGCTCTGAAGGGCGGCGGCGGTGGCAGCTGGGGCGTCGTCACGCGCCTCACGCTGCGCACCCTCGAGCTGCCGGAGTTCTTCGGCGCCGCCTGGGGAACGATCCGCGCCCGGACCGACAGCGCGTTTCGCAAGCTCCTGGCGCGGTTCTTCGACTTCTATGCGAGCGATCTCCTCAACCCGCACTGGGGCGAACAGGTCACGGTCGGCTCGGACAACAGCCTCAAGCTTTCGATGGTTTGCCAGGGGCTGGACCCGGCGCAGGCGCGGGCGGTGTGGCAACCGCTCTTCGACTGGATCGCGGCGTCCCCGGGCGAGTTCACCGTCACCGACGAGCTCGGCGCCGGGGCGAAGCCCGCGCGCCGCTGGTGGGACAGCGCCGGCAATCGCTCGATGATCCCGGACCTGCGTCCCGGGGCACCCAGCTACCATGTCTGGTGGAACGGTGATCAGGATCAGGTGGGCGCGTATCTGCACGCTTACGATTCGTTGTGGCTGCCCGCCGCGCTCCTTCATGGGCAGCAGCGGCAGGGGCTGTTGGCGGCGCTGTTCGCCGCCAGCCGCCACAAGAGCATCGGCCTGCACTTCAACAAGGGGCTCGCCGGCGCCCCCGCAGCCACCATCGCGGCCACGCTCGCCACCGCCACCAACCCGGAAGTGACGCGGGCCTTCGCGCTGGCGATCATCGCCGACGGCGGGCCACCCGCCTACCCGGGCATGCCGGGCGCCAGTGTCGACGCGGCCGCGGCCCGCGCGGACGCGCGCTCGATCGACGCCGCGAGCGCCGCGCTGCGGCGGCTCGTTCGGCAGGCGGGCTCCTATGTCTCCGAGAGCAACTTCTTCAATGCCACCTGGCAACGCGCGTTCTGGGGAGAGCACTACGCGCGCCTGCGCGCGGTCAAGGCCAGCTACGACCCGCAGGGACTCTTCATCGGGCACCACGGGGTCGGCAGCGAGGACTGGAGCGCCGACGGCTTCACCCGCCTTTGAGCCCATGTACGGGCATGGTGATGGCGCGCATCATAGCGGCGCCCGTGTTGCACCGAATGCTGTATCTGATCCACAGCGACTACACGCCCGGCACGCGCGCGGCGCTGGTGCTGTGCAGCGCGCTTATCCTCGGCGCTGCCGGCGCGCGGCCTGCGCCCGCTGCGCCAGCAGCCGCACCCGCCAGCGAGCCGGCGAAGAAGGCGCTGACGACCGCCGAGGTTCTGGCGGCCGCCAGCGCCACGGACTGGCGGCCGCTCGATCCGCACCACACCCTCTACCTCGAGCTTGCCGCGGGCCGCGTGGTGATCGAGCTCGCACCGGGGTTCGCTCCCAATCACGTGGCCAACGTCGAGGCGCTCGCGCGCGCGAAGTTCTTCGATGGACTCTCGGTCGTGCGTGTGCAGGACAACTACGTGGTGCAGTGGGGCGATGCCGACAGCCGCCGGCCGCTCGGCGCCGGCCGACGCACGCTGGCGGCGGAGTTCGAGCGCACGGCGCGGGGAGTGAGCCTCACGCGCCTTCCCGATCCGGACAGCTACGCACCGCAGGTTGGATTCGTCGACGGCTTCCCGGTCGCGCTCGATCCGGGGCTCGGGCGGGCCTGGCTGGTGCACTGCTACGGCATGGTCGGCGCGGGCCGTGACAACGACGTGGACAGCGGCGGCGGGGCCGAGCTCTATGCCGTCATCGGCCAGGCGCCGCGGCACCTCGATCGCAACGTCACGCTGCTCGGCCGCGTGCTGGCGGGTATGGAGCTGCTGTCGTCGCTGCCGCGCGGCAGCGGACCGCTCGGGCGCTACGATCGCCCGGAGCAGCGCGTGCCGATCCGCACTGTGACCGTCGCCGCCGACATCCCCGCCGCGCAGCGCAGCGAGCTCGAGGTGCTGCGCACCGATACGCCGACGTTTCTCGCCTACCTCGAAGCGCGCCGCAGCCGCCACGAGGACTGGTTCAAGGTGCCGGCCGGGCACGTCGACGTATGCAACGTGCCGATCCCGGTGCGCACGCGCAGCGCACCGGCGCAGTAGCGACTTCAGTGGTGCGGTGTGTGCGGCCCCGCGTGCGGCGCGGGGGCGCGCTGCATCTGCTTCTGCCGCTGCTCGCGCGCGTGCAGGATCATCTGCTGGCGCTGCGCGGGGCTGGCGTTGCGCCATTGCTCGCGCAGCATCTGTCGCCGCTCGGGCGGCAGTTGCTGAAAGCGGTGGAAATTCTCGCGCACCGCGGCCTGTTCGCCCGGCGAGAGCGCCTGGAATCTCTGCCAGCGCTGGCGCAGCGCATGGCGCTGCTGCTGAGGCAGCGCCTGCCAGTGCTGGAAACGCTGGCGGGCCTGGTCGCGCTCGGCGGGCGCCATGGCGAGCCAGCGCTCGCTGCCGTGCGCGAGCGCCTGCTGCCGCGCCGCGGGCAGAGTGTTCCACTGGCTGCCGAACCGTGACAGCAGCCGCTGCTGGTCGGGTGAGAGGTTCGACCAGGCGACCGGCGCCGGCGGGGCGGCGGCCACCGCAGGTGGCGCCTCCTGCGCAGGAGACGGCGCGCCCACGGCCGCCATCAGCAGCAGCGCGAACACCAGCGAAGCCCGGCGCCTATTCATTGTTGTGTCCTCGACGGATCACCCGCGATCCCCGGCGGCGTGGTGAGCCGCGGCGGCGGTGACTGCGACTGCGGCTGCGACGGCCGCGGCGGTGAAGACGGCGGCGCGGATGTGGCCGGGGAGGTGCCCGGCTGCACGGGCTTGGCGGAGCGCGCTGCATCGGCCTGTGAAAGATAATCGGGGTTCACCTCGGACAGCCGGTCGACGCTGCCGAGGAACTCGAGAAAGCCCGTATCCGGATCTTCGGCTTTCGGCGGGTCGTCCGCGAGCGCAGCCCCACCCGCCAGTGCCAGCACGGCGAGCACCGCGAGGCCCGTTTGCGGCTTGCGCATCAACCGTCGCTCTCACCGCCGGCTTCCGTCTGGGCCGTCGCCCACTCGTAAAATGGACCGTCCCAGCCCTCGATCAGATCGAGTGCTTCGCCGTCGGCGAGCAGATCAATGTCCTCCACGGGAGTATTGCGCCCCTCGAGCGGCGGCTCGCCGGCCGGCTGCCGGTGCCACAGCACGAACGCGACCAGCAGCGCGGCCGCCGTCGCGCTCGCCGCCGGCATCAGCGTGAAGCTGCTCCACCAGCGCGCACGGCGCGTGCCGGCCGCCGCGAGCGCTGCCTGCCGCGCCTGGTTGAGGCGCGAGCGCGTGCGCGCATCGATGCGCGACACGCTCTCCGCGAGCACCGCGCGGGCGTTGCGCTCGAATTCCGTCACGGTCTCGTTCACCGGGCTCATGTGTACAGGTCCCCGAGTTGCGCGCGCAGTGCCTGCAGCGCGCGAAAGTAATGCGTCTTCACGCTGCCTTCCGAGCAGCCCATGGCGGCGGCGGTCTGTGCCACGTCGAGTCCCTCGAGGTTACGCAGCAGAAACGCCTGCTGCTGCCGCCGCGGCAACTCCTCGAGTGCTCTCTGCAGCGCACCGATCGCCTCATCGATCTCCAGCCGTCTCACCGGCTGTGGTTCCGGGCTCGGCGCCTGGGCGATGGGATCGGGCTCCTCGTCCTCGTCCTCGCCGCGAAACGGCAACCAGGCGATCACGCGGCCGCGCACCGTGCGCCGGCGCTGCATGTCGCGGATGCGATTCTCGAGGATGCGATAGAACAGCGGTCGCCACTCCTCCTCCGGCCGGTTCGCGTAAGCGCGCGCCAGCTGCAGCATCGCATCCTGCACCGCATCGAGCGCATCGTCCTCGTGACGTAACGCCGCCTGCGCGATCTTGAAAGCCTTCAGCTCGACGCCGGCCAGGAACTGGTTCAGCGCACGTGAGCGGGTCTTACCTTCGGGGTCCGTCAGGTCCACGTCGCCGTGTAATGCGGCCGGCATGCTATAAGGCGACGCGAGCGTAGCAAACTCGGACATGGCCTGTATAACGCGCGCCTGCCCACCCTGTTGACGCCGCAAATGCGCCATAAGTCACTGATTTAACTTCCCTCTGGACCCGCCATTGAGCCAGATTCTCCGGGTGGCGCTCGACACCCCCCTGCGGCGCCTGTTCGACTACCTGCCGCAGGCGGAAGCGAGCGGCGAGCCCGTGCCCCTCGGGTCGCGCGTGCGCGTGCCGTTTGGCCGCCGCCGCGCGGTCGGCATGGTCATGGGGATCGGGGCGAACTCCGAGGTGCCGGCTGCGCGGCTGAAGCCGATTCTCGAGGTGCTCGATCCGCGCCCGCTGCTCGATCCGGCCTCGCTCGCTCTCCTCGAATGGGCCGCGCAGTACTACCACCACCCGCTCGGCGAGGTGCTGGCGAGTGCCCTGCCGAAAGCGCTGCGGCTCGGCGCCGCTGCCGTCGCGAGCGAGGAGCGCTGGGTCGTCACGGCGGCGGGGGCCCAGGCCGCGCGCGCGGACGAGCCACGCCGCGCGCCACGGCAGCGCACGCTGCTCGCGCTGCTGATGCAGCAGCAGGCAGCGAGCGCCGCCTTCCTGGACGAGCATGCCCGCCCGTGGCGCGAGGCGGCGCGCGCGCTCGCCGGGCGCGGCTGGATCGCGAGCACCGAGGTCGCGATCGCTGGCAGCACGGCCGCCGCCGCCGCGCCGCGACCGCCGGGACCGCAGCTGCTGCCCGAGCAGAGCGCGGCAGTCGCCGCCGTCGGCGAATCGCTCGGCTCGTACGCCGCCTTCGTGCTGCACGGGATCACCGGCAGCGGCAAGACCGAGGTGTACCTGCGCCTCACTGAGCGCGTGCTCGCGGCAGGCCGGCGCGCGCTGGTGCTGGTGCCCGAGATCGGCCTGACGCCGCAGCTGCTCGGCCGCTTCCGCGAGCGGCTGGCGGCGCCGCTGGCGGTGCTGCACTCCGGGCTCACCGACCAGGAGCGCCTCGGCGCCTGGCGCGATGCCAGCAGCGGCCACGCGCGCATCGTGGTGGGTACGCGCTCGGCGGTGTTCGCGCCGGTGCCCGACCTCGGACTGATCGTCATCGATGAGGAGCACGATCCCTCCTTCAAGCAGCACGAAGGGGGCTTCCGCTACTCCGCGCGCGACCTGGCCGTGGTGCGCGCCCGCCATGCGGCAGTGCCGGTGGTGCTCGGCTCGGCGACACCCTCGCTCGAGACACTGCACAACGTGGCCGCGCAGCGCTATCGGCTACTGCGGCTCGAGCGGCGAGCGGCCCAGGCGCAGCCGCCGGTGCTGAAGCTGGTGGACCTGCGCGCCAGTTCGCTGCGCGCGGGTATCTCGACGCCCGCGGTGCTCGCGATCGAGCGGCACTTGAGCGAGGGCGGACAGGTGCTGGTGTTCCTTAACCGCCGCGGCTACGCGCCGACGCTGCTATGCACCGCCTGCGGCTGGATCGCGCCGTGCAGTGAGTGCGACGCGCGCCTCACGGTGCACCTGTCCGCGCAGCGGCTGCGCTGCCATCACTGCGGCGCTGATGCGCCGCTGCCCGCGCGCTGCCTGCAGTGCGGCTTCGCCGTCAAGCCCGTCGGTCAGGGCACCGAGCGCATCGCCGAGACGCTTACCGCGCTCTTCCCCGGCGCGCCGATTGCCCGTCTCGATCGCGACGTAGTGCGCCGGCGCGGCGATCTCGAAGGGGTGATGCGGCACATGGCCTCCGGGGACACGCGCATTCTCGTCGGCACGCAGATGGTGACCAAGGGCCACGACTTTCCCAACGTGACGCTGGTGGTGGTGCTCAACGCCGACCAGGGGCTGTTCAGCAGCGACTTCCGCGCTGCCGAGCGGCTCGCGCAGACCATCGTGCAGGTCGCCGGTCGCGCCGGGCGCGGCACGCGGCCCGGCGAGGTGCTGATCCAGACGGAGTTTCCCGACCATCCGCTGCTCGTCAACCTGCTCGCGGACGGCTACGACGGTTTCGCGCGCATCGCGCTGCTCGAGCGGCAGGCGGCCGACTGGCCGCCCTTCAGCCGGCTGGCGGCGCTGCGCGGCTCGGCACGCAGCGCCGCGGCAGCGCTCGCCTTTCTCACCGAGGCGCGCGGCCTCGCCCCGCAGCCGCCCGCCGGCGTGCGGCTGCTCGGGCCGGTGCCCGCCGCCATGCACAAGCGCGCCGGGCGTTATCACGCGCAGCTGCTGGTGGAGAGCCGCACGCGCACGCGGCTGCACGAATTCCTCGACGGCTGGCTGCCGCAGGTGGAGCGGCTGAAGAGTGCCCGCGCACTGCGCTGGTCGCTCGATGTCGATCCGCTCGAGCTGTTCTGAAGGGCGCGAGCGAAGCGCTCACTGCCGTGAGCGCTTCGGTTAAGATGCGCGCGCAATCAACGCGGACGGCGCTGCGCGCCGTGCGCCTGCTGAACGGGATCTCCACCTCATTGAAGGCTGAACTCGAGCACTTGCTGCTGACCGCGCTCGCTCGGCTCGCCGCCGACGCGCTGCCGGAGATGCCGCCGGCAGCAAGCGCGACGGTCGAGCGCACGCGCGAGGCGCAGCACGGCGACTTCACCAGCAACGTCGCGCTGCGGCTGGCGAAATCCGCGCGGCGCAAGCCGCGCGAGCTGGCCGCCGCCATCGTGGCGGCGCTGCCGCCGAGTGAGCTCATCGCGCGCGCCGAGGTCGCGGGCGCCGGCTTCATCAACTTCCATCTGACGGCGCAGGCGTACGCGCACGAGCTCGCGGCCATCCATGCGCAGGGCGCGGCCTACGGCACCAGCCGCCGCGGCGGCGGCGAGCGGGTGCTGGTCGAGTTCGTATCGGCCAATCCCACCGGGCCGCTGCACGTCGGCCACGGCCGGCAGGCCGCCTACGGCGCAACGCTCGCCGACATCCTCGCCGCGGCCGGCTGCAGCGTCGAGCGCGAGTACTACATCAACGATGCCGGGCGGCAGATGGACATCCTCGCCGTGAGCACCTGGGTGCGCTATCTGGAGCTGTGTGGCGAGCCGCTGCCGTTTCCGCAGAACGGTTACCGCGGCGAGTATCTGCGCCCGCTGGCGCAGCAGCTGCGCGCCGCCGCGGGCCTCACCCTGCGGCGGCCGGCGGCGCAGGTGCTGGCGGGGTTGCCGCCGGATGCCCCCGCGGGCGACAAGGAGGCGTACATCGATGCGCTCATCGCCCGGGCGCGCGAGCTGATCGGCGCGGCGGCCTTTCGCCAGGTGCTCGAGCTGTCGCTCGCCGCGATGCTCGCCGACATCCGCGGCGATCTGCAGGAGTTCGGCGTGCGCTTCGATCACTGGACCTCCGAGCGCGCGTTCGCCGAGAGCGGCGCGATCGATCACGCCCTCGCCATCCTCGAGGCCCAGGGACGCCTGCAGCGTCGCGACGGCGCCGTGTGGTTTCGCGCCACGGAGTTCGGCGACGAGAAGGACCGGGTGGTGGTGCGCGAAAACGGGCAGAAGACCTACTTCGCCTCCGACATCGCCTATCACCTCGCCAAGCGCGAGCGCGGCTTCGCGCGCCTCATCGACGTGCTCGGCGCCGATCACCACGGCTACGTGGCGCGGGTACGCGCCGGCCTCGTCGCCATGGGTCAGCCGGGGGAGTGTCTGGAGGCGCCGCTTATCCAGTTCGTGAGCCTGTTCCGCGGCGCGCACAAGATCCCCATGGGCAAGCGCGAGGCGCAGTTCGTGACACTGCGCCAGCTGCGCGCCGAGGTCGGCAATGATGCCTGCCGCTTCTTCTATCTGATGCGCAGCCACGACCAGCCGCTCGACTTCGATCTGGAGCTCGCCAAGTCGCGCAGCAACGAGAACCCGGTGTACTACATCCAGTACGCGCACGCGCGCGTGGCGAGCGTCATGAAGCAGCTCGCCGCCCGCGGCCTCGCCTTCGACCGCAGCGCAGGGCTGGCCGCCGCCGGGCGGCTGGACGATGCCCACGAGCAGGGCGTGCTGCAGACGCTGACGCGCTATCCGGAAGTGCTCGAGCAGGCGGCGCTCAACCGCGCCCCGCACACGCTGGCGCACTACCTGCGCGAGCTCGCCAACGTGTTCCACACCTATTACAACGCCCAGACCTTCATCGTCGAGGACGGCGCATTGCGCAACGCGCGCCTCGCGCTGGTGCTGGGCGTGCAACAGGTGGTGCGCAACGGACTCACGCTGCTCGGCGTATCGGCGCCGGAGAGCATGTGAGCGCTGCGCGCCGCAACCCACACCGCTTGCAGATCACGGCGACACGCTATGGCCACGACCCGCACCGCTAAGCTGACCACGCGCGACTACAAGTCGGCACAGCGCCGCCCGCTGGAGCTGCGCCGCTGGCGCGAGTTCGGCTACGGGGTCGCCGTCGGCGTGGTGCTGGCGAGCGCCGCGTTCGCGTACTTCGGTGCGCAAGTGCACCGCGGCGCGGAGCTCGCCGACGGGCCGCGTCCGGATCCGCATCACGCCGCGCCGGTGAGCGCCGACGTGGCCGCGGCAGCTTCGGGCAAGTCGCCGCAGAAGTACGACTTCTACGAGATGCTACCCAACTTCGAGGTGGTGGTGCCGGAGCGCGACAAGGAGGTCCACCGCGACCTGCCGGCGGCGGCGAAGATCGAGCGGCCCGGGGTGTACGTGCTGCAGGCCGGCTCCTACCGCAACCAGGCGGACGCCAACCGGGTACGCGCGCAGCTCGCCCTGCAGGGCGTGCAGGCGCAGGTGCAGCGCGTGGCGGTCGACGCGGACGTGTGGCATCGCGTGCGCGTCGGGCCGATCAGGAATCTCGATGAGCTCAACCGCCTGCGCAAGCAGCTGCAGGCGGCCGACCTGGATGCGCTGGTGATCCGCGTGGGAGACTGACCGCACTGCGCTGAGAGCGCCGCGCACAGCGGTTACCGCCTGCCGCGCGCAGCGCGAGCGACGCGCGTCGCCGATTATGGCACCGAGCTGCAGATTCCGCTCGCGCCGGCCTGAAGCAGCCGCGATCGCGGCGGATCTCAGTCCTCGCTGATGTTTCTGAAGTCGACGCCGAGCGAGCGCAGCTTGCGGTACAGGTGCGTGCGCTCCATGCCGACGCGCTTGGCGAGCTGCCCCACCTTGCCGTTGCAGAGCAGCAGCTGCTGCTGCAGGTAGGCGCGCTCGAACTGCTCGCGCGCCTCGCGCAGCGGCAGCGCCAGCAGGTCCTGCTTCACCAGCGGCTCGTCGGGCGGGGTCTGCACCGTGAGCTCGCGCTCGATCTCCTCGAGACGGATCTCCTCGGAGCCGCCGTGGATCAGCAGCCGGTGCACCAGGTGGCGCAGCTCGCGCACGTTGTCCGGCCAGGGGTAGTTGCGCAGCCGATTCTGCGCCGCAACGCTGAAGCGCCGGAACGCCAGCGCCTCGGTGTCCACCAGGCGATCGACCTGGTGACGCAGCAGGTCGGGCACGTCCTCGGCGTACTCGCGCAGCGGCGGCACCCGCACGATGAGCACGTTCAGATAGGCGAGCAGGTCGCGCCGCAGGCCGTCGGCGCCGGCGCGCTGCTCGACGCCGGGTTGCGCCGCCGACAGGATGCGCGCCCGCAGCGTGACCGGCTCAGTGCCGCCGAGGCGCGTGAAATGCCCGGACTCGAGCACCCCGACCAGCAGGCGCTGTACGCCCGCGGGCAGGTCCTCGAGCTCGTGAATGAACAGTGTGCCGCCGGCGGCCTCCTCCAGCGCCCCGGCCACGATGCGGCCATCCACCTCCGCGCGCCCGAACAGCAGCGCCTCGGCGTCCGCATCGCGCAGGCTGCTCGACACCAGCGCCACGAACGGCGCCGCGGCGCGCGGGCCATGCTCATGGAGGTAGCGCGCGAACGCCTCGCGCCCCGAGCCCGGCTCCCCGATCAGCAGCACCGGTGAGGGGTTGCCGGCGATCTGCTGCAGCTCCGCGCGCAGCTGCTGCATGACCTTGCTCTTGCCGATCGGCACCGCCAGCGGCGCGCCGAGCAGCTTGCCCGCCTGGCGATGGCGCCGCCCGGCATCGAGCGCGCGCTCCACGGTGCGCAGCAGCTTGGCGAGTGACAGCGGCTTCTCGACGAAGTCGAAGGCGCCGAGGCGCGTCGCTTCGACGGCGGTTTCCACGGTGCCGTGTCCGGACATCATTACCACCGGGCAGCCGTCGGCGGCCGCGGCCGACCACTCGCGCAACAGCGTGATGCCGTCGACGTCCGGCATCCAGATGTCGAGCAGCACCAGGTCGGGTATCTGCCGGGCGCGCGAGGCACGCGCCTGCGCGGCGTTGGCGGCGACATCCACCTCGTACCCTTCCTCGGAGAGGATTTCCTTCAGCAGGCCGCGGATGTCGGCCTCGTCGTCGACCACGAGAATGTGTGGACTGCTCACGCTCTTTCCCTCCGCAACTGATCACGCCGCTCGCGCGCCCCCGCGGCGGCGGTGCGGGTGCTGTCCTTCACCGGCAGCACCACGCGCACCCGCGCTCCACCTTCGGGCCGGTTGTCCGCATCGATGTGCCCACCGTGCTCCTCGATGATCTTCTTGACGATGGCGAGGCCCAGGCCCGTGCCCTTGGGCTTGCTGGTGACGTAAGGATCGAACACCCGGCCGAGCAGCTCGCGCTGGAACCCGGGGCCATTGTCACACACGGTCACGATCGCGTAAGCGCTTTCGGCGGTGGTCTCCAGACGCGTGCTGATCTCCAGCAGCGGGCTTTCGACCCCGTCGAGCGCTTCCAGGGCGTTGGTCACCAGGTTGTTGAGAATCTGGCGCACGCGGCCGCGGTCGGCCTCGATCGACTCGAGATGCTCATCGAGATCCAGCTGGATGCGCTGGTGCGCGTCCTGTGCACGGTACAGGTCGGCGACCTCGGTCACCAGCTGATTGAGGCTGAAGCGCGAGATCTGCATCTCCGGGGCGCGCGCGTACTCGCTGAAGGCGTTCACCATCTGCTGCATCGTCTCCACCTGCTGCACGATGGTGCGCGTGCCGCGCTCGAGGATGTCCGCATCGCGCGCGTTCATGCCGGCGAGCAGCCGCCGCCGCAGCCGCTCCGCCGACAGCTGGATCGGGGTGAGCGGGTTCTTGATCTCGTGCGCCAGGCGCCGCGCCACCTCGCCCCAGGCGGCGTCGCGCTGCGCCTGCAGCAACGCGGTGATGTCGTCGAACACGATCACGAAGCCCATGTCGGAATCCTCCCCGGGCAGCGGGGTGCAGGCGCACATCAGCGTGCGCCGGCCGGTGATGCCGTCGAGATCGAGCTGCTCGCGCCACTCCTGCCGCCCGGCGGCGAAGCGCACGGCGAGCGCGGCCACGAACTGCCCGAGCCGCTCGTTGCCGGCCGCCAGCTCCGGCAGCGGCCGCCCGGCGGACCCCGACAGGTCGCTGCCGAGGATCGCGCCCGCGGCCTCGTTGGCGGTGCGCAGCGTCAGGTTGCGATCGATGGCGAGCACCCCGGTGGAGAGGCGCGCCAGGATGATCGCCAGGCGCTCGCGCTCGCGCTCCACCGCCTGCTGGCTGGCCGTCGCCTCGGCGCGCGCGCGCCGCAGCCGCTTGGTCATGTCGTTGAAGGAGTGCACCAGAAAGCCCATCTCGTCACGCGAGGGCAGCGGCAGGCGAGTGGCGAAGTCGCCCTTGCCGACCGCACGCGTGCCCTCGATCAGGTCCTGCACCGGACGCACCAGGCGCTGCGCGGAGTAGATCGCGCCGTAGATCGCCGCCAGCATCGCCAGCAGCAGCACCAGCGTGAGAGTGAGACGGAAGCTGTGCTTGAGCGGCTCACGCAGCGCAGCGAGATCGCCGTACTGCGAGTAGGAGCTCTGCACCGCCTCCGACAGGGCTGCGAGCTGCGCCGGCACCGGATAGATCGCGACCACGAAGCGCGTCGGTGCGCGTCGGGCGCTGTCGCCGAGCGCGGCCGCGGTGCGGATCAGGTAGCGGCCGCCGGCCTGCGGCTCGAGGCTCACGTACGGCACGTGCTGCACCACCTGGCTCACCAGGTCCGGCGGCGGTCGCGACGGCAGGTTCTCCAGGGGATTCTCGAGACTGGCGGCGAGGATGCGCTCGTGCTCGCCGAACAGCACCACCTCGAGCGCCTGCGTGGCGCGCCGCTCGGCGTCGAGCCGCGCCTGCACTTCGGCCGCGGGCGCACTGCTCAGGCTTTCCGCGAGTGCCTGGGTGCGCGTCGAGTACTCGCGCATGCGCAGATCGAGCGCGGCGCGCGACAACCCGAGCGCATCGGCCAGGCCCTGCTTGACCTCGACCCGGAACCAGCTGTCGATGCCCTGGTTGATGAACTCGAGCGAGGACAGGTACACGATCAAGAGCGGTGCGATCACCAGCGAGCCGAAGATGCCGACGGTACGCGCGGTGAGGCGCGAGCCGGGCACGTGGGCGCGATAGTCGCGCACCAGCCGCCACAGCTTGCGCGCCAGCAGCACCGTGAGGGCGATCACCCCGCAGACGTCGACGATCAGGATCCACAGCTGCAGCCGCTCGAACAGCGCCGAGTTCTGCACGCTCTCGGCGAGCAACAGGAATGCGCCGAGCCCGATCGCCGCCCACAGCAGCGCCTGGCCAACCGCGACCCAGCGTAGCCTGCGCGGCGGTCGGCCCTTCACACCGGCAGTGACCACGTGTACCACTCGCTGACGCGCACCCAGTCGTCGGTCCAGAACAGCATAGCGCGCAGCGAAGCCGGCAAGTGTCCGCGGCGCACCCCGGCGCGCACGCTGATGGTGTAGTTGCCGTTGTCGAGCTGCGGTTCCACGATGATCGGCCAGGCGTTCACCTTGCCGAGGAATTCGAGCGCGTCGTCGAGCGTCGGGAAGGTGTTCTGGTCGCCGCTGCGCACGTCGCGCACCACGTAGCGGTCGCTGATCGCGTGGTAGGTCAGCTCGCGCCGCAGCGTCAGGTCGACGATGTTGGAGTTGAACCAGAAGCGACGGTCACGATCGATGCGCACATCGAGGTCGAAGGCGAGCGTGGTGCCGTCCTGCAGCGCGCTGCGGATGGCCGGACCCACCGGGTACTCGATGCGCGCGTGCAGCAGGAACACTCCCTTGTCGATGTTGACGTACGCCGAGCGCACCTCGAGGATCCCATCGAGCGCGTCGGCGTGGGCTACCCCGAAGAGCGGCAGCGCCAGCGCGCAGGCCGCCACCAGCCCGCGCCAGGTCAAACCTTCCCTTGTTGGAACGCGTAGCATGGATGCAACGACAAAGCTCGGTGGAAAGGGTCTGGGTTCGACCGCCTGGCGCGTGCTTAGGTTCGGACCGTTGTCTTTTCGAGACAAGCATAATAGAACCCGTCGGTCCCCGCCTGCGCTCCCGGCAGAAGCTGCACCCCCACCCCGCACGCCAGCGCTCCGGGCGCCAGCGACGCAGGCAGGGCGCCGGGGGCCATGGAGCCGTCCGCCTCGAGGAAGGCCCGCACGAGATCCTCGTTCTCTTCCGGCAGCACCGAGCAGGTGGAGTAGAGCAGCCGTCCGCCGGGCGCCAGCGCTGCCGTCGTGGCGCGCAGAATGGCGAGCTGCTGGTGCGCGAACGCGGCGACATCCGCGGGGCGCCGTAACAGCTTGATGTCGGGATGGCGGCGGATGACGCCCGTCGATGAGCAGGGGGCATCCACCAGGATGCGATCGAAGGGGCGGTGGCCCGTCCACAGCGCGGCGTCACGGGCATCGCCGGTGAGAAGCCGCGCACTGCGCCGCTGCCGGCTGAGGTTCTCAGCCACGAGCACCATACGGGCGGCCTCCAGCTCGAGAGCGGTCACATCCGCGCCATCACCGAGCAGCTCGAGCAGGTGGCCGGTCTTGCCGCCAGGCGCCGCGCAGGCGTCGAGGACCCGCATCCCGCGTTCAGCCTGAAGCAGCGGCGCGGCGAGCTGAGCCCCCGCGTCCTGTACCGAGACCTCTCCTTCCGCAAAGCCCGGGAGGTCCGTTACGGCAAGCGGTCGCTCCAAAATGACTGCGGCAGGGGCCCATTGCAGCGGATGTGCACCAATGTCAGCGGCCGCAAGCCTCGCCAGGTAATCCTTGGCGCTGGTGCGCGAAAGGTCGACACGCAACGTCAGCGGCGCGCGGGCGTTGTTTCCCTCGAGAATCGCCTCGGCGCGTTGATCCCAGGCGGCTGAGAGCCGCTCGACCAGCCAGGGGGGGTGCGCCGTACGACCTGCCAGGGTGGCATCGACCGCGGCGAGCAGCGCGCCGCGCCCCGTGACGAAGCGGCGCAGCACGGCATTGACCAGGCCGGAGGATTTCGGCTGCCCGAGGAGGCGCGCCGCATCGACAGCCGTGTGCACGACCGACTCGGTGACGTTACGCGAGTACTCCACCTGGTGAGCGGCGACCACCAGCAGTGCCCTGACGGCGCCCGGCACTCCGGCCGGCCGGGGCAGGAGCGAGTCGAGGGCGGGTGCGAGCCGCAAATACCAGCGCAAGGTGCCGAGGGTAATGGCGCGCACCGCGCGCGCGTCGCCGGGTTTGAGTGCGGTGTCTGCGGACTCCCCGCGTGCGGCCACCGCCTCAACGGCCCGGGCGGCTGCGGCGAGGGCCGGCGCCCCCGGCGCCCAGGGCATCCTAGCCAAGGCGTCGGCCCGCCAGCGCCCGGCTGTGCGAGAGGTCGCCGGCGCTCACGGGCTTGCGGCCGGGCCGCTGGACCTGGGTCACTGCGAGTCTCCCTGAGCCGCACTGAACGATCATGGATTCACCGCTTACGCCGACGATGGTGCCCGGATCGTGGCTTTTAGCTCCGTTTTCGAGACTTTTAGCCTCCAGAATCCTCAGCTGCGCCCCGTCGAGATGCGTCTCGGCGACGGGCCAGGGATTGAAGGCCCGAACCTGGCGCTCGATGTGCGCGGCATCCTTCGTCCAGTCGATGCGGGCTTCCGATTTGGCGATCTTCGGCGCGTAGGTCGCTCCTGCGGCCGGCTGCGGCACAGACGGGGGCTGGGTGCCGGCGGCGAGCGCGGCGAGAGCCTCGAGAAGAGCCGCGGCACCGAGCGGTGCGAGCGCATCGTGCAGCGAGCCCCCGGTCGCGCCCGCCGCGATCGCCAGTCGCCGCTGCAGGAGGACGGGACCGGTGTCGAGACCTGAGTCCATTTGCATGATGCTGACGCCGCTCTCCGTGTCGCCGGCGAGGAGCGCACGCTGGATGGGCGCGGCGCCGCGCCAGCGCGGCAGCAGGGAGGCGTGAATGTTGAGGCAGCCGAAGCGCGGCAGGGCGAGCACCTCCGGCGGCAGCAGCAGCCCGTAGGCGACCACCACCAGGACCTCGGGAGCCCAGTCTGCCAGCTGCCGGCGTGCGGCCTCGCTGCGCAGCGTCGCGGGCTGGGCGAGCGGCAGCCGCGCGGCGAGCGCCGCCCGCTTCACCGGGCTTGCGGTGAGATGCCGGCCGCGGCCACCGGGCCGATCCGGCTGCGTCAGGACGCCGACGATCTGGTGGTGCGCGCGCAGCGCCTCCAAAGCGGGGAGCGCGAACTGCGGCGTGCCCGCAAAGGCGGTGCGCAAAGTCAGTACGCGCGTCGCGTCGCGCTGGCCGCCGGGGCGTGCGGCGCACTGCTGCGCTCGCGGCGTTCCTTGTCGAGCTTCTTGCGGATGCGTTCGCGCTTCAGATCGGAGAGGTAGTCGACGAACAGCCGACCCTCGAGATGATCCATCTCGTGCTGGATACACACCGCGAGGATCTCCTCGAAGTCCTTCTCCCACGTCACGCCGTCGCGGTCCTGCGCGCGCACTCTCACCGTGGAGGCGCGCTTCACGTCGTCGAAGATCCCCGGCACGGACAGGCAGCCCTCCTCGGAGCTGGCCTCGCCCCCGCGCGCCAGGATCTCGGGATTGACGAGCACCAGCGGCGCATCGTGCTCCTTGGAGATGTCGATCACGATCACCCGCTTGTGGACGTCGACCTGGGTTGCCGCCAGACCGATGCCCGGGGCGGCATACATGGTCTCGAGCAGGTCGTCGATGAGCGTGCCGAGAGCGGCGTCGAAGCGCGTCACCGGCTGCGCACGGGTACGCAGCCGCGGATCGGGAAATTCCAGGATGGTTCGCTTCGCCATGGCGCGCTCGTATATGGGGACACCGGCGCCCGTGATCCAGCGCACAAAGTTGACATTAATTCGTGTACCGGCCGGGCGCCGTGCCAGTATAACGCCTAGAATCTCGCGCGCAGGTCTGGTCCGCCTCGCGCTTAATGAGGAGTGGAGGATGGTCTCAAATCAGGTACTTGGAGCTCGCCTCGCTGCGGGCTTGCTGATTCTTTCTGTCGCGCTCGGCGGCTGTGCCCACACGCGGCCGGGCGAGGAACCTTCGTCCGCTCCCGCTGGCGCTGCAGCCGGCGGCGCTACGGCCACGCCCGCCCCCGAGCCCATGACCGCCACGGAAGCCGCCATCGCGGCCGCCGGTAGCGGTGCCCCGGCGGCCGAGGCCGCGCCCGCAGCCGACACACGGGACATGCTCAGGCCGAACGCCCCCAAGGAATACATCGTGAAGCGCGGCGACACGCTGTGGGGAATCGCCTCGATGTACCTGAAGGACCCGTGGCTGTGGCCGGAAGTTTGGGTGATCAACCCGCAGGTGCCGAACCCGCACCTCATCTATCCCGGCGACAAGCTGGCCCTCGCGTACGGCGCGAACGGCGCCCCGCAGGTGCGGCTCATGGAGTCCGGTGCCGTGCGCCTCGACCCGCGCCTGCGCAGCGAGGCGCTCGAGAGCGCCATCCCGACCATTCCGTATTCCTCCATCGCCGCCTTCCTGTCGCGGCCGACGGTCATGAGCTCGGAGCAGATCCGCCACGCGCCCTACGTGCTCGCGTTCCGCGCCATGCACCAGGTCGGCGGCTCGGGCAACGAGGTCTACGTGCGCAACCTGTCCGGGAACGAGAACAAACGCTTCGCGGTCATGCATATCTCAGGACCCCTGGTCGATCCGGATGATGGCAAAGTGATCGGCTACGAAGGCATCTACACCGCCACGGCGTTGGTGCAACGCGGCGGTAATCCGGCGAAGGCGGTGCTCATCGATCCGGCGCGCGAGACGGTCGAAGGCGACAAGCTGCTCGCGACCGATGCCACCGAGGTTCCGCTCACCTTCATACCCCGGCCGCCCGAGCACCCGGTGCGCGGCCAGATCATCGATGCGGTCGGCTCGGTCGGCGCGGTCGGCCTCGTCGGCCAGTTCGAGGTCGTGGCGATCAACCGCGGCCAGCGGCACGGCATCGAGCCGGGCCACGTGCTCGCCATCGACCAGGCGGGCGATGTGGTGCGCGACGTGTATCGCAACGGGCGCCAGCTCGGCGACTCCAGTTCCGCCACCTCGTTCGCGCCGAAGGTGCAACTGCCCGAGGAGCGCAGCGGGACGCTGCTGGTGTTCAAGGTCTACGACCGCGTGAGCTACGCCCTCGTCGTCGGCGCCACCGACAGCATCTACGTCGGCGATTACGTTCGTAACCCTTAAGCCCGCCTGACCCCTGAAAGCGCAGCGGCGCGCGCTGCCCGCGCTTAGGTGCCTTTTGCAGTCAACGTGGCAGCAGCGCCATCCGCTATGCTCGCGCGCATGGAGGCGGTCCGTGCACGCGCGGTGTTGGCGCGCACCCCTGCGCTGAAGTGCGCGGAGCTCACGGCGCTGCTGGCGGCCGCCGGGGGCGAGCCGCAGCGCGCGCTCGCCGCCAGCGTGATGCGCGAAGTGCAGCTGCCGCCCGCGGCCCGCGACTTTCTGGCCTCCCCGCTCGACAGCGCCATCGCGGACGATCTGTCGTGGCTGACGCTGAGCGGCGCGCACATCCTGCTGTGCACCGACCCGGAGTATCCGCCGCTGCTGCGGCAGATCGCCATGGCGCCCGCGGCACTCTATGTGCTCGGGTCTGCCGCGCTGCTGAGCGCTCCGCAGCTCGCCATGGTCGGCTCACGCAGTCCCACTCCCGCCGGCCGCGCCACCGCGCGCGAGTTCGCCGCATGGTTTGCGCGCGCCGGCCTCACCGTCACCAGCGGACTGGCGGTGGGCATCGACGCCGCGAGCCACGAGGGCGCGCTGGCCGGCGGCGGCACCACCGTCGCGGTGTGCGGGACCGGGCTCGACCAGGTCTATCCCGCCGAGCACCGCGAGCTCGCGCAGCGCATCGTGGCGCACGGCGCGCTGGTGTCGGAATTCCCGCCGGGCACGCCGCCGCTGCGGGCGAACTTCCCGCAGCGCAACCGCATCATCGGCGGGCTGTCCCTCGGCACGCTGGTGGTGGAGGCGGCACGCCACAGCGGCTCGCTGATCACCGCGCGGCTGGCGGTCGAGAACGGCCGGGAGGTGTTTGCCATTCCCGGCTCGATCCACAGCCCGCTCTCGCGCGGCTGTCACCAACTCATCAAGCAGGGGGCAAAGCTCATCGAGGAGGCGGCGGACGTCATGTCGGAGCTGCGGATTTCGGTGGGGAAAGAGCCACTTACACCCGCGAGCGCCGCTCCGCAGAAGCCCCCGGCATTGGACAAGGAGTATGAAATGCTGTTAGATGCCCTCGGCTTTGAACCTGCGACCATTGACACTCTCGTCGCCCGCACCCACCTGCCCGGCGAATCAGTTGCCTCCATGCTGCTGATACTCGAGCTCGAGGGGCGGGTGGCGTCACTCCCGGGCGGCCGCTATAGCCGAATACCCTGAAGACATGACGACTGGCAGCATTCTCGACATCCTGATCTACGTCTTCGACCGTTACATGCTCGATGAGGCGCCGGCCGTGCCGGAGCGCGAGCACCTGGCGCGCGACCTGCAGCACGCCGGCTTCGCGGCAGCGAAGGTGGAGCAGGCACTCGACTGGCTCACCGATCTCGCCTTCGGCCACCAGCGTGCGCTCGCCGCGCGCGACGCGGCGCCGGGCGGCGGATTGCGCGTGTTCAGCGACAGCGAGCTGGTGCGCCTTTCCACCGAGTGCCGCGGGCTGCTGCTGACGCTCGAGCGCGCACAGGTGCTCAGCGTGCAGCAGCGCGAGATCGTGATCGAGCGCCTGCTGGCGCTCGATGAGGACGAGCCCGGCACCGAGCAGCTCAAGTGGGTCGTGCTCATGGTGCTTTCCAGCCAGCCGGGCCAGCAGCTTGCGGTCGAGCGTCTCGGCGGACTGGTGACGGAAGTGCGCATCAATGCGCCTCACTGAGCCAGACGGGCGGCGGCTGCAGACTGGTCCGCGGCTCGTCCGCGGTTTTTCATTTTAGGCGCGCGCTTTTTCTCACCCGGCATGGCAGACAATCTCGTCATCGTCGAATCCCCGGCCAAGGCCAAGACCATCAAGAAGTACCTCGGCCGGGACTTCGAGGTGCTCGCCTCCTACGGGCACGTGCGCGACCTGGTGCCGAAGGAAGGCGCCGTCGACCCCGACAACGGCTTCGCCATGAAGTATCAGGTGCTCGAGAAGAACGAGCGGCACGTGGCGGCCATCGCGCGCGCGCTGACGCGCGCCCGGGCGCTGTACCTGGCCACCGACCCGGATCGCGAGGGCGAAGCCATCGCCTGGCACCTGCGCGAGATCCTCAAGTCGCGCGGTGAGCTCGACGGCAAGGACGTGCACCGCGTGGTGTTCTACGAGATCACGCGCAACGCCATCCGCGAGGCGGTGGAGCGGCCGCGCGGCCTGTCGCTCGAGCTGGTGAACGCGCAGCAGGCACGCCGCGCGCTCGACTACCTGGTGGGCTTCAATCTCTCGCCGCTGCTGTGGAAGAAGGTGCGCCGCGGGCTGTCGGCCGGGCGCGTGCAGAGCCCGGCGCTGCGCATGATCTGCGAGCGCGAGGAGGAGATCGCCGCCTTCGTGGCGCGCGAGTACTGGAGCATCGAAGGCGAAGGCGCCCACAGCGGCCAGGGTGTGCCGCTGAAGCTCCTCGAGTACCGTGGCGCCAGGGTCGAGCAGTTCAGCTTCACCACCGAGGCGCAGGCGCGCGAGGCCGAGCGTACGCTGCTCCTCGCCGCCGGCGCGAGCGCGCAGCAGCCGGGGACGCTCACTGTCCTGGCCATCGACCGCAAGCAGCGCCGCCGCAATCCCGCGCCGCCGTTCACCACCTCGACGCTGCAGCAGGAGGCCGCGCGCAAGCTCGGCTTCAACGCGCGCCGCACCATGCGCCTGGCGCAGCAGCTCTACGAGGGCCTCGATATCGGCGAGGGCAGCGTCGGTCTCATCACCTACATGCGCACCGACTCGGTGACGCTGGCCGCGGAAGCGGTGCGCGAGATCCGCGCGGTCGCTGCCCGGCTCTACGGCGCGCACGAGGTCGCCGACGAGCCGCGCATCTACAAGACCAAGTCGAAGAACGCGCAGGAAGCGCACGAGGCCATCCGCCCGACCGCAGCAAGCATCACGCCGGCGGACGTCGAGGGCAAGATCGACGACGATCTCTATCGTCTTTATGCGCTCATCTGGAAGCGCGCGGTCGCCTCGCAGATGAGCCACGCGCTGTTCGACACCGTCGCGGTCGACCTGCTCGCCGGCGCGGACGGCCCGCAGCGCCACCTGTTGCGCGCCAACGGCTCGACGCTGGTGAAGGCGGGCTACATCGCCGTGTACCAGGAGGGCAGCGACGACGCCGCGCCGGACGAGACCGACCACGTCCTGCCGCCAATGAAGGAAGGCGACACCGTCAGCCTTACCGCGCTCACCGCCACACAGCACTTCACCGAGCCGCCGCCGCGCTACAGCGAGGCGTCGCTCGTCAAGGCGCTCGAGGAGCACGGCATCGGCCGGCCCTCGACCTACGCCACCATCATCTCCACGCTGCAGGACCGCGAATACGTCGAGATGGATAGCCGGCGCTTCGTGCCGACCGACATCGGCAAGATCGTCAACCGTTTCCTTACGCATCACTTCCACCGCTACGTGGAATACGGCTTCACCGCGGCCATGGAGGACGAGCTCGACGCCGTGTCGCGCGGCGAGGAGGAGTGGACCACGCCGCTCGAGAAGTTCTGGAAGCCGTTCATCCGCCAGGTCGACAAGATCGAGCGCACCGTGACGCGCGAGCAGGTGGCGCAGGCACGCGAGCTCGGCAAGGACCCGGCGAGTGGCAAGCCCGTCACCGTGCGCATGGGCCGCTATGGTCCGTTCGTGCAGATCGGCACCAAGGACGACGAGGAGAAGCCGCGCTTCGCCGGCCTGCGTCCGGGGCAGAAGATGGATGCGGTCATGCTCGCCGACGCCATGGAGCTGTTCAAGCTGCCGCGCACGCTCGGCGAGACACCGGAGGGCGAGGCGATCGTCGCCAACGTCGGGCGCTTCGGACCGTACGTGAAGTACGGCAGCAAGTACGCCTCGCTGAAGGAGGACGATCCCTACACCGTGACGCTCGAGCGGGCGCGCGAGGTCATCCGCCTGAAGAGGGAAGCCGACGCCAACCGCATCATCCAGGAGTTTGCCGACGCCGGCATCCAGGTGCTGAACGGGCGCTACGGGCCTTACATCACCGACAAGAAGAAGAATGCCAAGATCCCCAAGGATCGCGATCCGAAGGCACTCACGCTCGAGGAATGCCGCGCGCTGCTCGCCGCGGCGCCCGAGCGTGGTGGCGCTTTCCGTCGCTGGGGGCGGCGCAAGGCCGCCACCGCGGCGCCTGCCGCCGACGGCGACGGCGCTCAGCCGGCGGCTGCCGCGGCCAGGGGCAAGCGTGCGGCGAACAAAAAAGCTGCCGCCGGGGCCGCTGCAGGAGTCGACGCAGCCGCCCCGCTGCCGCCAGCAGCACGTGCCGGCAAGGCACGCGGCCGCTCGCACGCGGCAGCCGCCAAGTCAGCGGGCGTGGCTCCGCCCGCCGCGCCTGGGCACGTGAGGCCCAAGGCTTCGGCGCTGCTGCGCCGCCAGCGGCGGGCCGTCAAGGCGCCGCGAGCCAAGACCGCGGGCAAGAGCGCAAGCGGCAAGGCGCCGGCGAAGAGCGCAGGCCCGGCAGCCGTTCGCACCCGCGGGGTGAAGTAACCGCGCGGCCGTGCGGGCCTTTTCGTGCATGCCTGCCGGCGGGAGCCGTCAACGGCCGAGAAACTCATCGATCGCCGCCACACACTCCGGCTCATCGAGCAGCGGCGCGTGCCCGCGGTTGGCGACGGTGAGCACCTTGAGATCGGGTTTCTCGCGCTGCATCCGTGCGAGCGTCGCCGCTCCCAGGATGTCCGAGTGCGCGCCGCGGATGGCGAGGATCGGCACCCTGGCGAGCGCGCCCCACAGCGGCCACAGGTCGGGCGCCGTCGCCTCGGTGTTGCGCACCAGCTCGGCGATGCGCGGATCGGCGTCGACTTCCGGCACTCCCTGCGCGTTGGCGCGGTAGCTCAGCCGTACGACTTGTTCCCAGCGCTCATCGCTCAAGCCCGGCCAGGCCACGCCGTAGGTGTTGCGCGCCTGCGCGATGGCCTCGGCCCAGTTGCCCACTGGAGCGGCTTTGCCGGCGTAGCCGCGGATGCGCTCGAGGCCTGCGCGCTCGACCTCGGGTCCCACATCATTCAGCACGATGCCCGCGATCAGGTCCGGCTGCATGGCCGCCAGCACCATGGCCATGAGCCCGCCCATGGAAGTGCCGATGATGCTCACGCGCGCAGCCCCGAGACCGGCGAGCAGTGACCGCACGTCGCCGAGGTACACCGGGATCTGGTAGTTGTTCGGCTGCGGATCGCGCGCCGACAGTCCACGACCGCGCACGTCCGGCACGATGAGCCGATAGCGCCCGGCAAAATGCGCGGCCAGCTCTTCGAAGTCGCGGCCGTTGCGCATCAGGCCGTGCAGGCATAGCACCACCGGGGCCGCCGCTGCCGGACCGGCGTAGACGCGGCTGAAGAGCCGCAGGCCGTCGGCGCTGTCGAACCAGTATTGCGCGGCGCTCATGCGTTCGCTGCTCCGCAATGTCCGTTGTGCGATCTTAACGTCGGCATCAACCAGCGAGCGACCCTGACGGCCACGGCATGAAATACCGTCATAGCTACCACGCGGGCAACTTCGCCGACGTGCACAAGCACGTCGCGCTGCTGGCGCTGTTGCGCGCGCTGCAGCGCAAGGACAAGGGGTTTCTGTATCTCGATACCCACGCCGGCCGCGGCAGCTACGACCTGTCGAGCCCGACCGTGGAGGCCGCCGCGGGTATCGAGCGCTTCCTCGCGGGCAGCTACGAGGCGGCGGAGCTGCGCGACTATGCGGCGCTGGTACGGGAGTTTCGCGCCCCGGCACCGCAGCGCCATCGTTACCCGGGGTCGCCGCTGATCGCCGCGCGCGAGCTGCGTCCGCAGGACCGCATGGTGCTCATCGAGCTGCAGGGGGCCGAAGCCCACGCACTGGAAGACTCGCTCGCCGCGCACGCCAGCGCTGGACCCGGGGCCCGCCCCGGGTTGCGCATCGAGCGCGGCGACGGTTTCGAACGTCTCAAGGCCTTCCTGCCGCCGCTGGAGCGGCGCGCGCTCACGCTGCTCGATCCACCGTACGAGGAGACGCCGCAGGAGTTCGCGCGCCTTGCCGCCGGGCTCGCCGAGGCGTTGCGCCGCTTGCCGACCGGGGTGCTGGCGGCCTGGTATCCCATCAAGGACGAGCGCACCACCAACGCCTGGCTGGCAGCGCAAGCGCGCCGGCTGGCAGCGCCGGTGCTGGTGAGCGAGCTGTGGCTGTACCCGCGCGACGCGCGGGTCGGTTTGAACGGCTCGGGGCTGCTGATCGCCAACCCGCCGTGGCGCCTGCTCGAGCGCATGCAGGTGTGGCTGCCGCAGCTCGCCGCGGGCTTCGCCGTCGGTCCCGGTGGAGGCAGCAGCGCACGGATGCTGTCACAATCGGCACAATGAGCCCCATTACCGACCGGTACGGCGTCTTCGGCCACCCCGTGGGCCACAGCCTCTCGCCCTTCATACACGCGATGTTCGCGCGCGAGACGGCGCAGGACATGAGCTACCGGCCCTTCGACGTGGCGCCGGAGGATTTCACCGAGCGCGTGCGCGGCTTCTTCGCCGAAGGCGGGCGCGGGCTGAACATCACCCTGCCGCACAAGCTGGTGGCGGTGGAGGTAGCCGCCGAGCTCACCGAGCGCGCCGCCCATGCGGCGGCCGTCAACACCCTCGCGGTGCAGGATGGCAGGCTGCTCGGCGACAACACCGACGGCGTCGGCCTGGTGCGCGACCTGTGCGACAACCTCGGGCTCGCAATCACCGGGCAACGGGTGCTCATCCTCGGCGCCGGCGGCGCGACCCGCGGGGTGCTGGCGCCGCTGCTCGCCCTGCAGCCGCAGGAGCTCATCATCGGCAACCGCACCGCGGAGCGCGCCGAGGCGCTGGCGGCCGCGTTCGCCGATCTCGGTGACGCGCACGGTGTCGGTTTCGCGGACGTGGGCGCGGACGCCTTCGACCTCATCCTCAACGCGACCTCCGCCAGCCTCTCCGGGGAGATCCCGCCCATCCCGCAGTCCGCGGTCGGTCCGGACACCGTGTGCTACGACCTCGCCTACGGCAAAGGCGCCAGCGCGTTCGTGAACTGGGCGCAGGCCGCCGGCTGCGCGCAGGCGCTGCAGGGGCTGGGGATGCTGGTGGAGCAGGCCGCGGAGTCCTTCGAGCTGTGGCGCGGGCTGCGGCCGGACACCGCGAGCGTGCTCGGCGCGCTGCGCGCGCGCGACGCGGCTAGGTAGCCGCGGCTGAAGTCGCGTCGGCGGGCGGCGCGCCCGCCTCGCGCTGGCGCGCTTCCGCGTGATGGTCCGCCGCCAGCAGCATGTAGAACGCCGGCACCACGAACAGCGTGAACAGCGTACCGATCGACAGGCCGGTCGCGATCACCAGGCCCATGGAGAAGCGCCCCGCGGCGCCGGCGCCGCTGGCGATCACCAGCGGAATCACCCCGAGCACCATCGCGGCGGTCGTCATGAGGATCGGACGCAGCCGCACCGCCGCCCCGTGCTCGATCGCCTCGCGCTTGGCCATGCCGGCGCGCTGCGATTCGTTGGCGAACTGCACGATGAGGATGCCGTGCTTGGAGATCAGGCCCATGAGGGTCACCAGGCCGACCTGGGTATAGATGTTCAGGCTCGAGATCAGATTGACGAAGATCAGCGCGCCGAACAGCGCCATGGGTACCGACACCAGGATCACGATCGGATCGCGCAGACTGTTGAACTGCGCCGCGAGCGCCAGGAACACGATGATGACCGCGAACAGCAGCGTGGTGGCGAAGCCGCCGGACTCCTGCACAAACTGGCGCGACTGGCCGGAATAGTCCAGCTGATAGCCGCTGGGGGCGACCTCGGCGAGCGTATCGCGCAGGAACTTGAGCGCCTCGCCCTGCGACATGCCGCTCGCGCCGGAGATGGTCGCGGAGTTGAGCTGCTGGAAGCGGTTGATCGACTCCGGCACCACCGCATGCTTGAGGCTGGCAACGGTAGCGGCAGGAATGACCGTGCCGTTGGGCGCACGCACGTAGTAGTCCAGTACCTGGTTGGGATTCAGGCGGTCGGTCTGCAGGACCTGCGGGATCACCTTGTAGGAGCGGCCGGCGATCGAGAAATAGTTCACGTAGCCGCCGCCGAGCGCCGCGCCGAGCGCACTGCCGACGTCCTGCTGCGTCAGCCCGAGCGTTGACACCAGGTCGCGATCGACCACCACGGTGGACTGCGGCTTGTCGATCTTCAGATCCGTATCGATGAAGTAGAACTTGCCGCTCTCGCGCGCCTTGCTGAGCACGGCCTGCGCCACTTCGTTCAGGTTCTGGAACGGCTCGGTGCTGTTGATGACCACCTGGATCGGCGCGCCCTGCGCACCCGGCAGGGCGGGCAGCGAGAATACAAAGATCTGGCCACCTGCAATCTGACTCCATTGCTGCTGCAGTACCTGCTGCAGCTGCGTCGCCGAGCGCTTGCGCTGGTCCCAGGGCTTGAACAGCATGCCGCCCAGCCCCTGGCCGGGGGTGGTGATCTGGAACAGCATCTCGTACTCGGGCAACTTGGTTCCGATGTCAAACATCTGCTGTGAGTAGCCGAGCATCTGCTGTGAGGTGGCATCCGGGGAAGCCTTGAGCTGATAGAAGAGGAAACCCTGGTCCTCCTCAGGCGTGAGCTCGGATTTGGCCGTCATGCCGAGCAGGATGGAGGCGCCGAACAGCATCACGCCCATGACGACCACGACCTTCCAGGTGCTCAAGGCGCTTCCCAGCAGGCGCTGGTAGCCGTTGCGCACGCGGGTGAACACCCTGTCGATCAGCTGCACGAAGCGGCCGCTTTCCTGCTCGCTGCTGAAGAAGCGCGAGCACATCATCGGCGAGAGGGTGAGCGCGACCACCGCCGACACCGTGACCGCGCCGGCGAGCGTGAAGGCGAACTCGGTGAACAGCGCGCCGGTGAGTCCTTTCTGGAAGCCGATCGGCACATACACGGCAATCAGCACGACGGTCATGGCGAGAATCGGGCCGCCGAGCTCACGCGCCGCCAGCAGGGCCGACTGCATCGGGCTCTTGCCTTCCTCCTTCATGTGCCGGTCGACGTTCTCGACCACGATGATCGCGTCATCCACGACCAGGCCGATGGCGAGCACCAGCGCCAACAGCGTCAGCAGGTTCATGGAGTAGCCGAACGCGAGCATGACGAAGAACGTGCCGATCAGCGACAGGGGCATGGCGATCACCGGGATGATCACCGCGCGCACGCTGCCGAGGAACAGGAAGATCACGACCGTCACGATCAGCAACGCTTCGACGAGAGTCTTCACCACCTCACGGATGGACGAGGTGACGAACTTGGTGCTGTCGTAGACGATCTCGCCTGAAAGTCCGGTGGGCAGCTGCGACTGTATCGCCGGCATGTTGTTACGCACGCGGGTTGCGACCTCCAGCAGGTTCGCATCGGGTGCCACCTTGATGCCGATGAACACCGCCAGCTTGCCGCTGAAGGAAACGTTCGAGTCGTAGTCCTCCGCGCCCAGCACGACCGTCGCCACATCCTGCAGGCGCACGATCGCACCGTCCTTCTGCTTGACCGCCAGCTGCTTGAATTCGTCCACCGAGTGCAGGTCGGTGGCGGCGGTAAGATCGACGCTCACCATCTGCCCCTTGGTGGTGCCGACCGCCGCGAGGTAGTTGTTTGCGCTGAGCGCCTGGAAGACATCCGCCGCCGTGACACCGTGCGCCGCCAGCTGCGCCGGATTGAGCCACGCGCGCAGCGCGAACTGCCGTCCGCCGAGGATCTCGGCGGTCTGCACGCCCTGCAACGCATCGAGCTTCGGCTTGACGACCCTGGCCAGATAATCCGTGATGCTGTTGGAGGGCAGCACATCGCTGCGGAAACCCATGTACATCGCGTCGATCGTCTGGCCCACCGCCACCGTGAGCACCGGCTGCTGCGCCTGCGGCGGCAGCTGGTTGCGCACCGAGGTGACCTGCGTCTGGATCTCCGTGAGCGCGCGGTTCGCGTCGTAGTTCAGCCGCAGCGTCGCGGTGATGGTCGAGACGCCGGTGACGCTGGTGGAGGACAGATAGTCGATGCCCTGGGCCTGCGCGATCGCCTGCTCGAGCGGCTGGGTGATGAAGCCGGCGATGGTCGCGGCGTCCGCGCCGTAATAGGCGGTGATGATGGTGACCACGGCGTTTTCGGTCTTCGGGTACTGGCGCACCTGCAGGCTGCTGAGTGCGCGCAGTCCGAGCACCAGGATCAGCGCGCTGACCACGATCGCCAGCACCGGTTTGTTGATGAAAGTGTCGGTGAAATTCATCGCTCGCGCCTCAACGCTCCTGCGGCCTCGGATTCGGGCTGTTGGCCGGTTGCACGCTGTTGTCGATGCGGATCGGCGAGCCGGCCTTGAGCTTGATCTGACCGCTGGTCACGACCTCGGCGCCTTCTGCCAGGCCAGTGAGAATCGCGACCTGATCGCCACGGGTCGGACCGGTCGTGACGAACTTCGTTTGCACCACCGGCGCGTCAGGCGGCAGCTGCGGCCCCTTGCTCGCCTGCTTTGGCGGCGGCGTGCCTTCCACGCCGGCATTTTGCTTGGCCGCCACGGCCTGCTCCGCGTCGAAGTCACTCTTCTTCTCGACGACGTACACGGTCTCGCCGTACGGGTTATAGACCACCGCCGTCTGCGGAAGCGTGAGGTAGCGCTGCTGCGTGCCGACATCCACGCTGACGTTGGTGAACATGCCCGGCGTGAGAATGCGGTCCGGGTTGGGCACGCGCGCCTCGGCCTGCACGTTGCGGGTGTCGGTGTCGACCTTGGGGCTGATGGCATTCAGCGTGCCGGTAAAGGTCTGGTCGTGAAACGCATCGAGCGTCAGGCTGACCTTCTGGCCGGTGCGCACCTCGGCCAGCATCTTCTGCGGCACGAAGAAGTCTACATACACGGGATCGAGTTCCTGCAGCGTCACGACGATCGTGCCCGAGTTCAGGTAAGTGCCGGGGGTGACGGTGACGATGCCGGCGCGCCCGGGAAACGGTGCGCGCAACTGTTTCTTCGCCACGTTGACCTGCTGCTGTACCACGGCGGCCTGCTTGACCTTCAGGTCGGCGGCGGTCTGATCGTAGTCCGCCTTGGCGATCACCTGGACCGCGATCTCCTGCTTGGCGCGTTCGTATGTGACCGCGGCGAGGGCGGCGGTGGCCTCGAGCTGGTGCAGCTGGGCGATGTCTTCGCTGTCGCGCAGCTGCAGCAGCACCTGGCCGGCTTTGACCTCATCGCCGGATTTCACATTCACCTGTGTCACCAGGCCGGCGACGTCGAGCGCGAGATCGGCGCCGCGCGCGGCGCGCAGCGTGCCCACGGCGCGCAGCTCCGGCTGCCATTGCTGGTAGGTGGCCTTGGCACTCGTGACGACCACCGGCGGGGGAGGCTTCATGCCCGACAGCATCTTCATGATCATCAGCACCTTGATGCCGGCGATCAGGCCGATCAGCCCGAGCACCGCCAGGATCATGTAGATCATGCGGCGGGTCGTGCTCGGTCTGTCTGCACGCGTCTGCATGCGCGGCCTCCCTCGATGCATTCATGTTGGCGGCCGCGCTCACGTTCCGTGGGCGGCGTCTTCGCGCGCGGCGCGCGCGTCGCGGGCGAAAGCGACGGCGGCTATTCTGCCAAACCCGCGCAACGCTGACGATTCCTTCCGGGAACGTCCCGCCGCGCGGCCCGGTGAGCCGGTCGCGGCCTCTCTCATAGGGGTGAGTAGCGGCTGCCTCTTCCGGCGGCGGGCGGCGGCCCGTCAGCGCATGGTGACCAACTCTTCCGCGCTCGTGGGATGGATCGCCACCGTGTCGTCGAAGTCCTTCTTGGTGGCACCCATGCGTATCGCCACCGCGAAACCCTGCAGCATCTCGTCCGCCCCCGTCCCCACCACGTGGAGTCCGACGATGCGCTGCTCGGGTCCCACGGTCACCAGCTTCACTTCCGAGCGCGGCCGGGCGGTGGTGAGGGCGTGGTAGAGCGCGACGAAACCGGAGCGGAACACCTGCACGTTACCCGCCCCGTAACGCTCACGCGCGGCGGCCTCCGACAGCCCCACCGTGCCGAGCGGCGGACGACCGAAGATCACCGTGGGGATGTTCTCGTAGTCGAGATGGCGGTCGCTCTGCCCGCCGAATAGCCGGTCGGACAGGCGCCGTCCGGCGGCGATCGCCACCGGGGTGAGCTGCGCGCGGCCGGTGACGTCGCCGATGGCGTAGACGCCGGGAGTGCTGGTGACCTGGTACAGGTCGGTGGCGATGAAACCTTGGCCATCGAGGTCGACGCCCGCGCGCTCGAGCCCGAGCTGCTCCACCTGCGCGCCGCGGCCGATGGCCCACACCACACAGTCGAACGGGCCGAGGCGGCGCCCGTCGCGCGCCTCGATGGCGAGTGCGTCGTCACGCCGCACCAGCGCCCCCAGCGCGAGGTTGGTCACGAGCTCCACGCCCTCCTCGCGCAGGATCCTGAGGATGCTCTCCCCGAGCATCGGGTCGAAGGCGCGCAGCGCGGTCTCCCCGCGCAGCACCAGGGTCGTGTGCGTACCGAGCCCCGAGAAAATGCTCGCCAGCTCGATGCCGATGTAGCTGCTGCCGATGACCGCGACGCGCCGCGGCCGCGCCGGCAGCGCAAAGAATCCGTCGGAGGTGATGCCGAGCTGCGCGCCCGGGACCGCTGGCACCAGTGGCTGCCCGCCGGTCGCCACCACGATGTGCGCGGCAGTGAGCGTGCGGCCGCCGGCGCTCACGGTGTGCGCATCGACGAAGGAGGCGCGCGCGCGTATCAGCTCGACGTGCCGCTTGGCGAGGTTGGCCCCGTACAGGGCGTTGAGCTTGTCGATGTAGGCGCTGCGCTTGCCGGTCAGACGCGGCCAGTCGAGCGCGCCGACCTCGACGCTGAAGCCGTAGTCGCCCGCATCGTGCAGTGCGCTGCCGAGCTCGGCGGCGTTCCACATGATCTTCTTCGGCACGCAGCCCAGGTTGAGGCACGTGCCCCCCAGCGGTCCGGGCTCGGCCATCACCACGCGCGCCCCATATTCGGCGGCGCGCTGTGCCGCGGCCAGCCCGCCGCTGCCGCCGCCGATCACCACCAGGTCGAATTGTTCCGCCATGGCACCCCCGCAAGCACCTGCAGCGCATGTTACCCGCCGCGCGTGAGCGGCGCGCCTGGCGGGAAGGGCCGCTACAATGGCGCCCGTTTCCAAGGACGAGGCGTGCATGGACAACCCCCTATTGGGCGAGCAGACCTTGCCGGCTTTCATGCACATCCGCCCGGAGCACGTGGAGCCTGCGGTGCGCGAGCTGCTGGCGGCCAACCGCGCGCGCATCGGTGAGCTGGCGAGCCTCGGGCAGCCGACCTTCGCGAGCCTGGTCGAGCCGCTGGAGGAGCTGCACCACCGCACCTCGCGCATCTGGTCACCGGTCAGCCATCTCAACGCGGTGCTGAACTCGGCCACGCTGCGCGAGAGCTACAACGCCTGCCTGCCGCTGCTGTCGGCGTACCAGACCGATCTGGCGCAGAGCGAGCCGCTGTACCTCGCCTACCGCGCCATCGCCGACCGCGAGGGGCCGGCGCTCGCCCCGGTACAGCGCCAGCTCATCGAGCACACGGTACGGGACTTTCGCCTCGCCGGCGTCGGGCTGCCCGCCGAGCGCAAGGAGCGCTTCAAGACCGCGATGCTCGAGCTCGCCAAACTGCAGGCGAAGTTCGAGGAGAACGTGCTCGATGCCACCAATCACTGGAGCCGGCACGTCAGCGATCCGGACGAGCTGCGCGGGCTCAACGAGATGCTCATCGAGCAGGCGCGCCGCCGGGCGCAGGAGCACAACGCTGCCGGGTGGATCCTGAGCCTCGACCAGCCAACCTACGTCGCGGTGGTGACCGATGCCGAGTCGGCGACTCTGCGGCGTGCTTTCTACGAGGCGTGGAGCACGCGTGCCTCGGACCAGGGCCCCTCCGCCGGGCGCTGGGATAATTCGCCGGTGATGGAGCAGATCCTGGCACGGCGCCACGAAGCCGCGCGGCTGCTCGACTTCCCCAGCTACGCGCAGTACGCCCTGGCGCGGCGCATGGCACACTCCGTCGAGGAAGTGCTCGGCTTTCTCAACGAGCTCTCGCGCCACGCCCGCGGCGCCGCGCAGGCGGAGTTCGCCGAGCTCGAGCAGTTCGCCGGCCGGCGTCTCGATGCCTGGGACGTGGGTTTCTACGCGGAAGCGTTGCAGCGCGAGCGTTTCAGCGTCTCCCAGGAGGAGCTGCGGCCGTACTTCCCGCTGCCGCGGGTGCTCACCGGGCTGTTCGAGGTCGCGCAGCGGCTGTTCGACATCCGCATCCGCGAGCGTAGCGGCGTGCCGGTGTGGCACGCGGACGTGCGCTTTTTCGAGATCACCGCGGCGGGCGGCGCGCCGCTCGGCAGCTTCTATCTCGATGCCTACGCGCGCCCGCACAAGCGCAGCGGCGCCTGGATGGACGAGTGCGTCGGCAGGAAGCACCTCGCCGCGGGAGCGGCGCTGCCGGTGGCGTACCTGGTGTGCAACTTCCTGCCGCCGGGTGCCGAGCGCCCGGCGCTGCTGACGCACGACGACGTGGTGACGCTGTTTCACGAGTTCGGCCACGGACTGCACCACCTGTTGACGCGGGTCGACTACCCGAGCATCGCCGGCATCAACGGAGTCGCGTGGGATGCGGTCGAGCTGCCCAGCCAGTTCTTCGAGAACTACGCCTGGGACAGCCAGGTGCTGCAGCGCATCTCCGGGCACTTCGAGAGCGGCGCGCCGCTGCCGGCCGACCAGCAGGTGCGGCTGCGCGCCACGCGCAGCTTCCAGGCGGGGCTTTCCATGGTGCGCCAGCTCGAGTTCGCACTCTTCGATTTCCGTATCCACAGCGAGTACTCGCCCGAGCGCGGCGGGCGTATCGCCGAGATCCTGCGCGAGGTGCGCAGCGCCGTGTCGGTGGTGCCGGTCCCGGAGTGGAACCGCTTCGCGCACAGCTTCGGGCACATCTTCGCCGGCGGTTACGCCGCCGGTTACTACAGCTACAAGTGGGCAGAGGTGCTGGCGGCGGATGCCTTTGCGGCGTTCGAGGAAAACGGGGTGTTCGATCGCGCCACGGCGCAGCGCTTCCTCGACGCCATCTTGAGCCGCGGCGGCAGCCGCGACGCGCTCGAGGCGTTCGTCGAGTTCCGCGGGCGCGGCCCGGACGTGCGCGCGCTGCTGCGTCAGCACGGTATCAGCGGCGGCGAACGCGTGGTATGAGCACGCGCGTCCTGCCGGCGCTGCTCGGCGCGGCCCTGGCGGGCACGGCAGCGCACGCCGAGACACTGCACGTGATCGAGCAGCTGGTGGTGAACGTCAACAGCGCTGCGGATGCCAGCGGCGAGCGCATCGCGACGGTAAAGAGCGGCGAGAGTGTGGAGGTTCTGGACCGCCAGGGCGAGCAGGTCCACGTGCGCCTCGCAGGCGGGCGCGACGGCTGGATCCGCGCGAGCTACCTGTCGGCCGGGGAGCCGTTGCGCGGGCTGGTGGCGCAGCGCGACGCGCAGCTCGCGCAGCTGCAGGAGCAGCTCACCCAGCTGCGCTCGCAGCTTGCCGCGGCCGGCGCCCCGGCGGCCGCGGCGGCGCCTGCGCCCCTGGCCGCCGCCACCGCCAGCGCCAGTGCCGCTGCACCCGAAGACTCCGGCGCTCCCACGCTGTTTGGCGCCGCCACCACCCCCTCGCGGCCGGCGTGGCCGTGGACGCTCGCTGCGGCACTGCTTGGGCTCGGGCTCGGTTTTGCGCTCGGCGCCCTTGCACTTGACCGCCACATCCGGCGTAAGTACGGGGGACTGCGCATTTACTGAAAGCACTTGAGCGCTGGCGCGCGACCACGTACAAAGTCAAACCGCCCCGCAGCGGCCCGGCCTAAAATGTGCGCCGTGTCGCGGCGCAGCAAGGCGCAGGCTGCTTACACTGGCCTTTAAGCCAGGAAATTCGGCGCTCGACGGGAAGGGCCGCGACAGCGAAGCCTTTGGCGATCAAAAAATGAGCAGCATCCGCCGCAGCGATTTCGACGTTACCAACAGCGTACAGGTGAGCTCGCCGCAGGCGGTGTTCGCCGCGGTGGAGGCGCTCTGCCGCCCGACCTGGCCGCAGGTTTCGCTCGATCCGCTCGAGCGCGCCTTCGGGCACTTCGAGCGGCTGTTCGCCGGCGAGGTGCCCGGCTGGCACGGCGTCGACACCGTCTACCACGATCGCCAGCACACCCTCGATATAACGCTGGCGCTGGCACGGCTGATCGTCGGCTACGAGCGCCAGCAGCCCGAAGGCGCCCGCCTGGGCGGCACCCGGGCGGTGGTCGGGCTGATCACCGGGCTGTTCCACGACGTCGGTTACCTGCGCCGCGCCGACGACCGGCACTCGGTCAACGGCGCCGAGTTCACCCGCACCCACGTGTCGCGCGGCGCGCGCTTTCTCGGCGAGTACCTGCCCGAGCTCGGACTGGGCTCGTGGGCGCCGGTGGCCACCGAGATCGTGCATTTCACCGGTTACGAGGTGCCGTTCGCGCACATCGAGTCGCGGGTGAAAGATGCCCGCGACATCGTCGTCGGGCACCTGCTGGGCACCGCCGACATGATCGCGCAGATGGCCGACCGCTGTTATCTCGAGAAGTGTCGCGACCGGCTGTACGCGGAGTTCGTGCTCGGCGGCGTGGCGCTGCCCTTCAGCGAAGGCTACCCGCAGGTGAAGTACGCCTCGGGCCTCGATCTGCTGCGCCAGACGCCGGAGTTCGTCAACGACGTGCGCGCGAAGCGTCTCGAGCGCGAGTTCCGCGGGGCCTATCACTGGCTGGAGATTCTCTACCGCGGACATAATCCGTACATCGAGGCCATCGACCGCAACGTCGAGTACCTGCGCCAGGTGCTGCGCAGCGAGAGCTGGCAGCTGCTGCGCCGCCGGCCGCCCATTTTCGCTGCCACCGACGATCCCATGGGCACCATGCGCGGCCTGATGCTCGGGTATATAAAAAGAGTCTGGGGCACCTGAAAGGCCCCGCTGCAGCCCGCAGGCTGCGACCTTCAAAGTAGCCTTAGCCGGCACGCGACGGTTAATATCGACCCTCAACTAAATTAAGGGGATCAACGCCCGCGGTGCCTTAAGGTGCGCGCGGCGGGCGGGTGCACATGTGACTGCAGGCAGCTTAAGGATCAGGTACGCGGCCGCCACGTTCCTCGTGGTGCTGCTGGCAGCCGCCACGGTTGGCGCGCTGCTGCTGGTCCGTCAGGCCGCCGACACCCGCTCACTGAGCGCGCTCGCCGAGCACGCGGCGCGCGAGCGCGTCGACCCGGAGCTCGCCGCGCGCGCCCGCAGCGTCGCCGCTCACGCCGCCGACTCGGTCGCCGGCGCGGTGCGCGCCCAGGACGTGAGCGGCGTGGTGCGCCGCCTGCAACCCTTCATGGACGACCCCACGGTCGGCGCGCTCACCCTCACCGCCCGCTCCGGCCAGACGTTGTTCCGCTGGCAGCGCGCCGCCCCCGCGCCCCCCGGGGCGCTGCGCTCGGCCGCCTCGGCGCCGGTGCGCACGCTGGTCGAGAACATTCCCGGTGCGGTGACCCCTGAGACGCTCGCCACACTCACGGTGGTGCTCGAGCAGGCCGCACCGGTGCCGAGCGTCGGGCTGGCGGGGCGGCTCGACGCCGCTGGCGCGGAGCATGCCCGCCGCACCGGCTGGCTCATCGTGCTGCTCGCCGCCGTCGGCGCCCTCGCGGCCGCGGCGCTGGTGTGGCGGGCGCTCCAGCGGCTGCAGCGGCCGGTCGATGCGCTCATCCGCAGCGCCGAGCGCATCGGCCAGGGCGATTACACGCGGCCGGTCGAGGTGCAGCGGCGCGACGGCCTCGGCGAGCTGCAGCAGGCGCTCGAGCGCATGCGCGCACGCTTGCGCCAGTTCACCGTCAACAAGAACTACCTGCACAGCGTGCTCAACAGCATGACCGATGCGGTGTTCGTCACCTCCCCCGACGGCGTCATCAAGCTGGCGAACTCGGCCGCCTGCAAGCTGCTCGGCTTCAGCGAGGAAGAGCTGCTCGGGCGCGGCATCCTCGCGATCCTCGATGAGCGCGAGCGCGCCGACTTCGACCTGCTGCAGGCGGCGCAGGAGACGCGCGAGACGGTGGTGCGCACCCGCTCGGGGCAGACGATCCCGGTGTCCTTCACCGGCTCGCGCATCGACAGTGACGACCCGCAGTTCCAGGGCAACATCTTCGTGGCGCGCAACATCACCGACCGCAAGCGCGCCGAGCGGCGGATCCGTTACCTGGCGCGCTACGACGCGCTCACCAAGATCCCCAACCGCATGCAGTTCCACCACCTGCTGCAGCAGACCATCGCGCGCGCGCTGCGCAGCGGGCAGGTGGTGGCGGTGCTGTATCTGGACATGGACCGCTTCAAGGAGGTCAACGACACCTTCGGCCACGGCGCCGGGGATCGGGTGCTGGAGGTGCTCGCCGAGCGGCTGACGCGCGCGCTGCCGAAGGAGACCGTAGTCGGGCGCCTCGCCGGGGACGAGTTTGCGCTGTTCGTCGACGGGCTGCCCGCGGACGCCGACAACCGCGGACCGATCGCGCAGCTGGCGCGCGGGCTGCTCACCGAGGTGAGCCGGCCGTTCCAGCTCAACCAGCACGAGGTGTTTCTCACCGCCAGCGTCGGCATCGCCTTCTGCCCGCGCGATGCCGAGAACGTCATCGATCTGATCCGCAATGCGGATGCGGCCATGTACTACTCCAAGCAGAACGGCGGCAACACCTTCGCCTTCTACTCCCCGGAGATGAACGCCGCGGCGGTCGAGCGGCTGATGCTCAAGAGCAAGCTGCGGCGCGCGCTCGAGCGCGACGAGCTGGAGATCCGCTACCAGCCGAAGGTGGACCTGCGCACCGGCCGCGTCATCGGCGCGGAAGCGCTGCTGCGCTGGCGGCTGCCCGGGCACGGGGACATCCCGCCCTCGCATTTCATTCCGCTGGCGGAGGAGACCAACCTGATCCTCGACATCGGCGAGTGGGTGCTGAACCGCGTGTGCCTCGATTACCGCCAGATGCAGCAGCAGGGCGGCGACCCGGGGCGCATCTCGCTCAACCTGTCGCTGAAGCAGCTGCGCCAGGCGAGCTTCATCCTGCGCTGCCGCTCGGTGTTCCGCCGCCACCACGTCTCCCCCACCGCCTTCGAGCTGGAAATCACCGAGACCACGCTGATGGCCGATCCGCAGCGCACCGTGCGGCTGCTCGATGAGCTGTACGCCATGGGACTGCACCTGTCGATCGACGACTTCGGCACCGGCTACTCCTCGCTCTCGGCGCTGCAGCAGTTTCCCATCGGCACGCTGAAGATCGACCAGTCCTTCGTGCGCGACGCCGTCGAGGATGCCGGGGATGCCACCATTGTGCGCACCATCATCGAGATGGGGCGCAGCCTCGGCATGGAAGTGATCGCCGAGGGTGTCGAGTCGCGTGCCCAGCTGCAGTTCCTGCGCAACAACAACTGCCACTACGGGCAGGGACGCCTGTTCGGCGAGCCGTGTACGGCGGAGGACCTGCTGGCGCTGCTCGCCACGCAGGCGGCCGGCACTGCGCCCTTTGCCCACCTGTTGCGCGACGCCGACGAGGCCGTCTCCCGCTCAGCTTAGAATGCGCTGGCGGCGCGTGGTGCTGCTGTGCCTGCTGGCCGCGTGGCTGGGTGTCGGCTGGCACCATGCGGACAAGCCGCTGCTCGCCGGCACCCATGTCGCCTCCGCGGCCTGTGCGCTGCCGGAGAACCAGGTTGCCTTCATCGCCGACATCACCGCGGCGGATGCCTGGGGACGGCCAGCGGTCAGCCAGGGGATCTTCGACGCGGCGCTCGGGTTGGTGCGCGGCGCGCGCCGCTTCATCGTGCTCGATTACGGCCCCTTCGGCACCGCTGCCGCCGACCCCGCCCGGCAGCGGCCCATCGTCGCCGAGCTGGTCGACGCGCTGCTCGCGCGGCGGCGCGAGCAGCCGGCGCTGCCGATTCTCTTCATTACCGATCCCGCGAGCGAGAGCTACGGGGAGCAGCGCTCGCCCGAGCTCACGCGGCTGCGTGCCGCCGGCGTCGAGGTGGTCACGGTCGATCTCGATCGGCTGCGGGACTCCAACCCGGCGTACTCGAGCCTGTGGCGGCTCACCCTGGGCTGGTGGGATCGCGCCGTGCCGCAGCTCTCCGCTGCGCGCCGGCTGAATTTCAAGTCCGACGGCCGCAGGCTGATCGTTGCCGATGACGGCCGCGGCGGATGGATAGCGCTCATCGGCTCCGCCAGCCTCAAGGAGGCGCAAAGCGCCTGGTCGAACGTCGCCCTGCGGCTCCAGGGAGAGGTGCTGCCCGCGCTGCTCGCGAGCGAGCTGTCGGTGGCCGGGTTCTCCGGTTGGCACGGTCGCGCGGAGGCGTTTTCCACCCCGGCAGCGCCACCCGCCGGGCCGCCGTGCGCGGCCGCGGCGTCGGCGAGCGGGCGCGCCAGCGTGCAGCTCCTGACCGAGGGCGCCACACGCGATGAGCTGCTGGCGCGTCTTGCGCAGACCGGGCGCAGCCACGCCATCGACGTCGCCATGTACCGCCTCGCCGATCGCGCCGTGGTCGAAGCGTTGCTGGTGGCCGCGCGCCGCGGCGCCAGCGTGCGGCTGCTGCTCGATCCGAACGACAGCGGCGCGAGCGGCGGCACCTCCGGTCTTCCCAATCAGCCGGTAGCCGGCGAGCTGGTGTCGCGCAGCGGCGGAGCGATCCACGTGCGCTGGTACCGCACGCACGGCGAGCATTTCCACAGCGCGCTCGTCATGATCTACGACGCGCAGCGCGTGTGGCTGACGCTCGGCTCGGCGCAGCTGACCCGGCGCGACCTCAACGACTACGACCTCGAGGCGAATGCCGCCCTCGAGCTGGCACGCAGCTCACCGCTGGCGCAGCAGGCGCTCAGCTACTTCGACACGCTGTGGGGCAACCGCGCGGCGCTCGGCATCGAGTACAGCGCCGGCTTCGCGGCGTTCGCCAATCCCGCGCAAACCGACTACTGGCTCTACCGCCTCATGGAGGGCACGGGATTCTCGCCGTTCTGAGGCGCGTGCTGCAGTTGCGTGCGCACCGCCTGCTCGGTCTGGCGCCCGAGCAATGAGAGCGCCGTGCCGCTCGCCTGCTCGAAGGCCCCGACCACTGCGCCCAGCCGGTTGCTGGCTGCCGCAGCATCGCCCTGGGCGACGAAGGTCGCGATCACGTCGCGCCCTTCGCGCCGGCCCACGATGCAGTCGAGCACCACGTGGACCACCGGCGCCGTGCCGCCGCCGGTGTAATCGGCCTCGAAACGCCGCAGCGCGATCTGCAGCAGGTAGTCGGAAGGAAACGGGCTGCCGGAGGACTCGACCGAGCTCCAGTCGCCCGAGGCGCGCAGCGTCTGCACCGCGAGCGACTCGATCAGGTCGGGCGCGGGGGCCGGCCAGCGGCTGCCGGAGTAGAAGTTCATACGGTGATCGGCCTGCACCAGCATGATGCGCGGCGAATCGAGCCCGGGGTCGGCGACCGGATGGCCGACGCGCAGCGACACGCCGCTGGAGTGCACCGACGCGGCGTCGGTGCCGGCGGCGTCGGTGCCGGCGGCGTCGGTGCCCGGCGCTGCGGTGCCTGCCACTGCCGGTGCCCGCAGGTAATAGGTTTGCTCGGGCGGGGCGCTGCTGTGCAGCAGCCCGGAGCAGCCGCTCAGCAGCAGGGCGGCGCAGCCGCCCGGCAGCAGCGCGGCCAGGTGCGGCAGGCGCACGGCGGGCGCGGGCTTCATCGCGGAATCTCCACGCCGCGCTCGGGCGGCTCGTACAGCAGCTGCGTCGGGTTTTCGCGCAGGCTCCCGGCGAGCGCGCGGATGTCCTGCGCCGCCGCTCGTCCTTCGCGTACGAAGCGCTCGATCTCGGGCAGCCCGTCGCGGGCGAACGAGCGGATATCCTGGCGATTCTCGGCGATCACCTGATCGAGCTGGCCGCTGGCGTCGCTCAGGTTGTCGGCGATGGTGTGCAGGCGCTGCGCCGCGGCGTGCACGTCGGGCTGCACCGAATCGAGCACGTTGTGCGCGGTACGCGCGGTAGCGGTGAGCTCGTCGCTGGTGCGGCGCAGCTCGGTGATGAGCGCATTCATGTTCTGCAGGGTCTGCGGCAGATTGCTGCTGGCGCGGTGCAGGTTGCCGAGTGCCGTGCTGACGGCCTCGACGTTGGCATCGCTCAGCAGCCGCTCGGCCTGCGCCACCACGTTGTTCGCCTTCGCCACCAGCTCGGGGAGGCTGGCGAGGAACACGTCGAAGCGCGAGGGCGCCGAGCGGATCACCGGGTATTTGCGGCCGGCCACCGCCGGCGCCATGCGCTTGTTGGTGCGGTCCTCGGACAGATCGATGTACAGCAGTCCAGTGATCCCCTGTAGCTGCAGCTCGGCAACGGTGTGCGGCGAGATCGGGGTGCGCGAATCGACGTCGACGATCACCTCCACGCGGCTGGAGTCGCGCGGATCGATACGCAGGTCGACCACCCGACCGACGCCGACGCCGAGGTAGCGCACCGCGGCGCCCTTGTCGAGACCGCTGACGCTGCCGATGAAGTAGATCTCGTAGCGGTCGTAGCTGCGGTGCTCGCGGCTGTCGGAGTACCAGTAGACGAACAGCGCACCGATCAGCGCGACGACCAGCACGAACGCCCCGACCGCGGCGTAGTTGGCTTCACGCTCCACGCAGGCCCCCGGCCAGGCGGGCCCGGCCCCGCTCCCCGTGAAAGTACGCCTGGATCCAGGGGTTTGGATGATCGACGATGCGCTGCAGGGTATCGGTTTCCATGTGGCCGTCCACGATCACCCCGACACGATTGCAGGTACGGAAGATGCTGTCCAGATCGTGGGTGATCATGACGACGGTCAGCTGCAGCTGCTGCTGCAGGTACAGCACCAGGTCGTCGAAGGCCGCCGCGCTCACCGGATCGAGACCCGAGGTCGGCTCGTCGAGAAACAACAGTGTCGGATCGAGGGCCAGGGCGCGGGCGACCGCCGCGCGCTTCACCATGCCGCCGGAGAGCTGCGCCGGGTACTTGTGCGCCGCGTCCGCCGGCAACCCCACCAGGCGGATCTTGAGCAGCGCCAGCTGGTCGAGCGCGTCGCGATCCAGCTGCAGATGCTCGATCATCGGCAGCTGCACGTTCTGCAGCAGCGTCAGGGCGGAGTACAGCGCGCCCTGCTGAAACGCCACCCCGTACCGCGCCTTGATGGGACGCAACTGCGCAGGCGACAGCCGGGTGATGTCGCTGCCCTCGATGCGCACCACGCCGGCCTGCGGCCGCTGCAGGCCGAGGAGGGTCCGCAGCAGCACCGATTTGCCGGACCCGGAGCCGCCGACGATGCCGAAGACCTCGTCGCGGTCGACCTGCATGTCGAGGCCGTCGTGCACCACCTGGCCGCCGAAGCGGTTGACCAGCCCGCGCACCTCCACCATCGGGTACTGCATCAGACGTTCATCTCCAGGAACAGCACCGCGAACAGTGCGTCGGCGAGAATCACCAGGAAGATCGCCTGCACCACGGCGACCGTCACCAGGTGGCCGAGCTCACGCGCCGATCCGCGTACCTGCATGCCGCGGTAGCAGCCGGCGAGCGCGATGAGCAGCGCGAACACCGGGGCCTTGATGAGGCCGACCCAGAAAGTGGTGGGTGAAATGGCCTCGTTGACGCGGTTGACGAACTGGCTGAGCGGCATGTCGAGCAGGAAGCGGCACAGCACCGCCCCGCCGGTGAGGCCGATGAGATCGGCGACGATGGCCAGCAGCGGCAGTGCCACGGTGAGGCCGAGCACGCGCGGCACCACCAGCGCCTCGAATGGATCGACGCCGGTGGCGACCAGCGCATCGACCTCCTCGTTGAGCTGCATCGAGCCGATCTCCGCGGCAAAGGCGCTGCCCGAGCGCCCGGCGACGATGATCGCCGTGAGCAGCACTCCGAGCTCGCGCAGCACGCCGATCGTGACCAGGTCGACCACGTAGATATCGACGCCGAAGCCGCGCAGTTGCTGCGCGGAGAGGTAGGCGAGAATCACGCTGATCAGGAAGGCGATGAGCGCCACGATCGGCACCGCGGTGATGCCGGTGTCGTACACGTGCCGGGCGACCGAGATCGGCCGCAGGCGGCGCGGGTCCGGCACGCTGGCGAGGAAGGTGACCGCGACGCGCCCGAGGAACGCGAGTCCCCCGAAGATGTCGCCACCGACGGTGACCGCCCAGCGACCGACGGCTGCGAGCAGCCCGGCGGCCGGCTCCTGCGCGGCCGGGGCTGCAGCCGGCTCAGCCGCAGCCTCGCCCTCCTTGAGCGTCTCATCCACCAGGCGCAGCGGGTCCGGAGGCGCCGGCTCGAAGCTCACCGCCGCTCCGGCCGCGCGCGCGCGCGCCAGGAACTGCCGCAGCGCCCAGGCGCCCGAGAGGTTGAGCGCCGTGAGCCCCTGCGTGACGATGCGCACTTCGTGGGCCGAGCCGAGGTCGAGCGTCTCGAGCTGCGCCTCGAGCGAGGCGAACTGCGGCATGCCCCACTCGCCGGTCAGATCGAGCTGCAGCCCTGTCGCGGTGCGGCGTACCTCGAGGGGCATGCGGTTGGTTTGGCTTTCAGCGCGGGGCGTGTCGGTTAGCGCATTTAAGCATCGACGCGCGTGTTACGGCCAATCCCGGCTTGCGGATCGAGCCTCAGGTGTCGTCACGGTAGCGCCGCACGCGCACCGTGAGCAGCACCAGCGCCGCGGCGACGGCGACCCCGAGCCACAGGTCGATATCGCCGAAGGCGCCGCGGAAATTCAGGTCATCGAGCAGCGTGCCGACCGAGCGCACCTGGTGGTGCGAGATGATGTGGCTGTGTCCGAGGGCCAGCGTCTGCCAGATGCCGCTCTTGCGGTAGTTGAGGAAACTCCACAGGTAATGGCTGCCGAACACGATGCGTTCCAGCAGCGGCGCCAGCACCGGTGGCAGCGCAGCCCACAGGAAGGGACTGCGCCGCGCCCAGGCCGAGACCAGCAGCAGGTAGGCGGCCCACGGCGCGTACCACAGCAGCCCCAGCAGCATGACGAGCAGCAGCGCGAGCTCGGTCCTGAACCACTCGAGCAGACTGAAACCGAGCAGTGCCGGGGCGCCGCCGGCCGCCACGCGCGCATTCAGCACGCCCGAGAACACCAGGTGCGTCAGCACTGCGAGCGCGCAGATAACCGCCGGGACCACGACCAGCGCCACCAGCACCTTGGCGCTCACGGTGAGCGCGTCGGACACCGGCAGCGACTTCCAGAACAGGATGCTGCGGTCCTTGCGCTCGGCGTACAGGCAGTCGAGCAGGTAGTAGCTGAGGCAGATCACCATGGCCAGGCACAGCGGCAGCAGCAGCGCCCACTGCACGATGGTCGACAGCGCCACCCTGCTGTCGGCGTTGGCGAAGGGCGGCAGATGCAACTCGCCGTGTCCGAGCAGCGGGCTCACCGCCAGCAGCGCCGCGACCACGAGCGGACACGCCCACAGGTAACGGTGCTCCCAGAACTCGCGCCGCACCAGCGTGAACAGGGTACGGCCGGCGGAGATGCGCGCCGGCAGCGCCTCGCGGTGCGGCGCCGCGCCGGCGGTGGCTTCGAAGGTGCTGTTCATGTGCTTCCCGTCCCCTGCATCTTGGCGACGAACAGGTCGGCGATCGACGGCGTGCGCAGCTCGCCGAGCGCGCCGAGCTCGGCGGCCGAGCGGCCCTCGAACAGCATCGCCACGCGCCCGAACACCTCGCGCTCGTAGAACGGCTGCAGCGCGCGGGCGCGCTGCGCCTGCTCGCCGGCAAGGGTGAGCTGCTGATAGCGGCTGCCGAGATCTTCGACCGAGGCGGCGAGCACCACCCGGCCGTGATTGATGAAGATCACGTCGGTGAACAGGTTCTCCACCTCCTCGACCTGGTGAGTGGTGAGGAGGATGGTGCGCTCCCTGTCGAAGTAGTCGTTGAGCAGCGTGTCGTAGAACTTGCGTCGGTAGAGCAGGTCGAGCCCGAGCGTCGGCTCATCGAGCACCAGCAGCCGCGCGTCGATCGCCATGATCAGCGCCAGGTGCAGCTGCGTCACCATGCCCTTGGAGAGCTCGCGTACCCGGCTCGTCATGCGGATGTCGGTACGGCGCAGGAAGTCCTCGGCCCGGGCGCGATCGAAGCGCGGGTGCACCCCGGCACAGAACGTGAGCGCCTGGCTCACCCTGAGCCAGCGCGGCAGCACCGCCACATCGGCGATGAAGCACACCTCGCTCATCAGCTTGTCGCGCCGCGAGCGCGGATCGAGTCCGAGCACCTGCAGCTCGCCGTCGAAGGGGGTCAGGCCGAGGATCGCCTTCAGCGCCGTGGTCTTGCCGGCGCCGTTCGGGCCGATGAGACCGACGATGCGCCCGGCGCCGACGCTGAAACTCACCTTGTCCAGCGCGCGCGTGGCGCCATAGCTCTTGGTCAGCCCGCGCGCTTCAATTACTGCTGTCATCTTTATCACCGGGCGCGGCGGCGGTGCCGGCCGCCGGCCATGGGGTGGGGGGCGCCGCGGCGCCGGCGCGCTGCAGCTCGTCCTGCGACAGGCCCAGGCGCTGGATGATGGCGTACACCCGCGGCCATTCCTCCTCGAGGAAGCGCTGCCGCTCGTCCTTCATGAGCGCCTTGCGAGCACCGAGGCTCACGAACATGCCGCGGCCGCGCCGTTTCTCCACCAGCTGCTCGTCGACCAGCTGCTGGTAGCCCTTGAGCACCGTGAGCGGGTTCAGGCGGAAATCCGCGGCGACGCTGCGGACCGAGGGTAGCGGATCGCCTTCCTTGAGCACCCCTTCGAGGATCATCGCGACCACCCGGTCCCGCAGTTGCCGGTAAATCGGCGAGCTGTCGTCCCACTGCGGATCCATGAGTGTCTGCACGGCGCCTGGATGATTAGTGGACTAATCTACCAAAACGGCCGGCTCAGGCTGGCCGAACCACCGTGGCGCCACGGCCGCCACCACCGGCGCGCCGGCGTGTGCGCCGGGGGGCACCGCGGTCGATTGCACGAAGGCGAGACCGCTCACCACCGTGATGAGAGCGGCGGCCGCTCCGCAGGTGAGGGCGCGATAGACACGGGCGATGAAGGTATTCATGGTGAGCTCCCCTTTAGGCGTGGACGGACGGCGCGGCGCTGGCGGTCGACGCCTGGCCGGGTGCCACGGACGTCGCCTGCACGAACGCCATGCTCATCACCACGGTGATCAGCAGGGCGCCGGCAGCGCAGGTGAGGTCCCGATAGATGGCGGAAGCGAAGCTGTTCATGGCGATCTCCTGTTTGCGTGTAGTGGTCTTTCGGCTCTTCCCGGGAGGCCACCCTGTGGGCTGCCTTCCATGGTGTTGTACTCTACTAGTACACCACTCTAGTGTCAAGCCAATCCACCTGGGTGTTTTGGGTAGCGCGAAAGGCCCCGGGCAGCGCTTTGGAGAAGCCCCGGCGGGGGTCGGTTTGAAGCCCGCCGCCCCCGGGGAGGACCTGGACCGGGGAGGGACAGGCTAGAATTCCGGGTTCTTTTGGCGTCGAGCGACACCCAACCCCATGAAATCCGTCAACGTTGCAATCACCGGCGCCGCCGGACAGATCGGCTATGCCCTCGCCTTCCGTGTGGCCGCAGGCGATGCGCTGGGGCCGGACGCCCGCGTCAACCTGCACCTGCTCGAGATCACCCCGGCGCTGGGCGCGCTCGAGGGTGTGGTGATGGAGCTCGAGGACTGTGCCTTCCCGACCCTCGGCCGCGTGGTCGCCAGCGACGACGCACGCGTCGCCTTCCGCGACTGCCAGGTGGCCTTGCTGGTCGGCGCCCGCCCGCGCGGCCCCGGTATGGAGCGCAAGGACCTGCTGCAGGCCAACGCGCAGATCTTCTCCGCGCAGGGCAAGGCGCTGAATGAGGTCGCCGACCGCAAGGTGAGGGTGCTGGTGGTGGGCAATCCCGCCAACACCAACGCGCTCATCGCGCAGGCCAACGCCAGGGATCTCGAGCCGCGCAACTTCACCGCCATGACACGCCTCGATCACAACCGCGCGCTCGCGCAGCTCGCGCACAAAACCGGCGTGCACGTGAGCGAGGTGCGCCGCATGATCATCTGGGGCAATCACTCCGCCACGCAGTACCCGGACCTCGCGCACGCCCAAGTCGGCGGCAAGCCGGCGAAGTCGCTGGTCGACGCCAAGTGGATCGAGGAGAGCTTCATACCGGTGGTGCAGCAGCGCGGCGCGGCGGTCATCAAGGCGCGCGGCGCCTCCTCGGCGGCCTCCGCCGCCTCCGCCGCGATCGACCACGTGCACACCTGGACGCACGGCAGCCGCGAAGGCGACTGGGTGAGCATGGCCGTGCCGGCCGACGGCAGTTACGGCATCGGCGCCGGGGTCGTGTATTCCTACCCGGTCACGGTGCGCGATGGCGACTACCGCATCGTGCCGGGACTCGCCATCGATGAGTTCGGCCGCAAGCGCATGGACGCCACGCACGCCGAGCTGCGCGAAGAGCGCGCCGGCGTGCAGAACCTGCTGGGGTGAGCTACGCGCGCAGCGCGCGGCACGCTATAGTCGTCGCGGCGCGACGGCGGAGGATGCTGACTTGGGCGCACTCGTCTCCCTGATCCTCCTGGTGGCGGCCGCGTATGCGGTGACCCAGGTCGGCGGCGTCATCGCGCTGCTGTTCATCACCGCGGTACTGTTTCTCGCCTACCGCCGCCTGTCGCTGCTCACCTTCACGGCCACCTTCACGGTGCTGCTCGCGGCCTACACCTGGCTCGGCGCCAGCAGCGCGCCGGCGGGCCTGTGGAAGGGCTTCCTGTGGGTGCTGCTGGCGGCGCTGTGGCTGCTCAACCTACGGCCGCTGCGCAAGGCGCTGCTCACGCGCCCGTTCATGAAGACCTATCTGCGGCTGCTGCCCTCGATGTCGCAGACCGAGAAGGAGGCGCTGGAGGCGGGCACGGTGTGGTGGGACGGGGAGCTGTTCAGCGGGGCGCCGCGCTGGGAAAAGCTGCTCGCGGCGCAGCCGCCGCAGCTGTCCACGGCGGAAAGCGCGTTCCTCGCAGGTCCCTGCGAGGAGCTGTGCCGCATGCTGGACGAGTGGCATATCACCCATGAGCGCGGCGATCTGCCGCCGCAGGTGTGGGAGTTTCTCAAGACGCGCGGCTTCTTCGCGATGATCATCCCCAGGCGCTACGGCGGGCTGGAATTCTCCGCTTACGCGCACTCGTGCGTGCTGGTGAAAATCGCCAGCCGCAGCGCCACCGCTTCCTCCACGGTCGCCGTGCCGAACTCGCTCGGACCCGCGGAGCTGCTGAACCACTACGGCACCGACGAGCAGAAGAACTACTATCTGCCGCGGCTCGCGCGCGGCGAGGAAGTGCCGTGCTTCGCGCTCACCGGCCCGCGCGCCGGCTCGGACGCCGCCTCCATCCCCGACACCGGCATCGTCTGCCGCGGCATGTGGCAGGGACGCGAACTGCTGGGCGTGAAGCTCAACTTCTCCAAGCGCTACATCACGCTGGCGCCGGTCGCGACCGTCATCGGTCTCGCTTTCCGCATGTTCGATCCGGAGCGGCTGCTGGGCGGCAGAAGCGACATCGGCATCACCTGTGCGCTGATTCCGCGTCACACTCCCGGTGTCAGCATCGGCCGCCGGCACTTTCCCCTCAACATCCCGTTCCAGAACGGGCCCATCCAGGGGAAGGATGTGTTCGTGCCGCTCGATTGCATCATCGGCGGCGCCGCCATGGCCGGCAGCGGCTGGCGCATGCTGGTGGAGCAGCTCTCGGTCGGGCGCTGCATCTCGCTGCCCTCCAACACCACCGGGGCGGCGAAGGCGGGGGTGTGGGCGACCGGCGCCTACGCGCGCATCCGCACCCAGTTCAATCTGCCGATCGGCAGGTTCGAAGGCGTCGAGACGGTCATCGCCCGCATGGTGGGCCTCACCTACACCATGGACGCCGCGCGCTCGGTGACCGCCGGCGCCATCGACGGTGGCGAGAAGCCGTCGGTTCCTTCCGCCATGCTCAAGTACCACGTCACCGAGATGGGGCGCCAGGTGGCCAACGACGCCATGGACGTGCACGGCGGCAAGGGCATCTGCCTCGGTCCGAACAATTATCTCGGCCGCGGCTACCAGATCGTGCCCGTGGCGATTACCGTGGAAGGCGCCAACCTCCTCACCCGCAACCTCATCATCTTCGGACAGGGGGCGGTGCGCTGCCACCCGTTCGTGCTGCGCGAGATGAACGCGGCGCACAACCCCGACCGCCGCGCCGGCATCGACGAGTTCGACCGCGCGCTGTTCGCCCACATCGGCTTCAGCATCTCCAACGCAGTGCGCTCGTTCATCATGGCAGTCACCCACGCGCGCTTCACGCGCGCCCCGGTGCACGGTCCGACCGCGCGCTATTACCAGCACGTGGTGCGCTTCTCCGCCTCGTTCGCGTTCGCGGTCGACGTCGCGATGCTCTCGCTCGGTGGCTACCTGAAAAAGAAGGAAGGGCTGTCGGCGCGGCTCGGCGACGTGCTGTCGTGCCTGTATCTGGCTTCCATGGTGCTCAAGCACCACGAGAACCAGGGACGCCAGGAGGCGGATCTGCCCATCGTCGAGTGGGCCTGCCGCCACCTGCTCTACCATGCCCAGGAGCAGCTGCACGGCTTGCTGCGCAATTTTCCCAACCGGCTGCTGGCGGCGTTGATGCGGGTGCTGATCTTCCCGCGCGGACGCAGCTACTCCGCCCCGGGGGACCGGTTGGGCAGAAAGGTCGCCGCGCTGGTCACCAATCCCACCGAGGCACGCGAGCGGCTGGGCGAGTTCGTCTACCGCACGCTCGAGCCCACCAATCCCATGGCACTGCTGCAGGAGGCGCTGCTGCTCGCGGTGCAGCTCGAGCCGCTGGAAAAGCGCATCCGCGTCGACGGGGTGAAGACCGGCAAGATCACCGCGCTCGATCTGCCCGGGCGCATCCAGCAGGCGCTGGCGGCCGGGATCATCTCCGAGACCGAGGCGGCGGCGCTGCGCGAGTATGACCGCAAGGTCATGGATCTCATCAACGTCGATGACTTCGAGCCGCAGGCGTTCGGCACCCAGGCGCTGCCCGGCGCGAGGTCCGCGCACGTCGCATGAGCACCGCGCCACCGGTAGGCAGCGCGCTGCTCGACAGCGCTGCCGGTGAGGCCGCGGCGGCCGCTGCACCGCCCACCCCGCCGCCCGCTGCGCCACCGGTCCGCTCGCCGGTCGCCCCGGCCGGTGCCGCGGTCACTGCCACGACGGTGCGCTGTGACAACTGCGGTGCGCCGGTGCGGCAGAAATACTGCGGCGCCTGCGGCCAGAGGCTCGAGCCGCCGCTGCACTCGCTGTGGCAGTTCACGCAGCTGGCCGCCGAGGACCTGACGCACGCCGACTCGCGCGTGTGGCGCACGCTCTGGGCGCTCCTCTTCAAGCCCGGGCACCTGACGGCGCAGTTCCTGGCCGGCCACCGCGCACGCTATCTGCCCCCCGTGCGCCTGTACCTGGTGCTGTCGGTGGCCTTCTTCCTGGTGGCAGGCGCGGTGCAAACCCACTTCACCGTACTGCAGTTCGACGCCGCCCCGCCGCTGTCCGGCAGCAAGGTCGTCGCGGGCGCTAAGTCAGACGAGACACCTGCGCAGCGCGCGCAGCGCCTGTGCTATGACGGCCGCTATGACGGCCCCGGCGCGCGCCTGATCGCCTGGGTGCCGGCCGCGTGCCGCAAGATCGTCGCCGACAACGGCCGGGAGCTGCAGACGCAATTCCTGCACAACATCCCGCGCGCCATGTTCGTGTTCCTGCCACTGCTCGCGGGCATCATGATGCTCATGTACTGGCGGCCGCGGCACTACTACGTGGAGCACCTGCTGCTGTTTGTGCACAACCACGCGTTGGTGTTCCTGGTGGCCGGGATCCTGCTGCTGTTGAGCAAGGTCGTGCCACATGTTCCCGGGCTGAACCTGGCGATCTTCTGCTACTTTGCGTGGTACATGTACCGCTCCATGCGCACCGTCTACCACCAGGGGCGAGTGCTCACGGTGAGCAAGCTCGCATTGCTGGCGTTCTTCTATCTGATGTTCGCCATGCTGATGCTGGCGGCCACCAGCCTCTATAGCGCTTTCATGCTGTGAAGGAGTCTCCCATGCGTACCATGATCATCGCCGCGCTCGTGCTGGGCGCCGCGCTCGCCTTTGCCCAGGAGCGCACGCCCGCGCCGGCGGGCGCGCAAGCCTACCTCATCAGCCCGCAGGATGGCGCCAGGGTCCACAACCCGGTGCTGGTGCAGTTCGGCCTCAAGGGTATGGGCGTCGCGCCCGCGGGTGTAAGGTTCGACAACACCGGCCACCACCACCTGCTGATCGACACCGAGCCACCGGCGGACCTGAGCGCGCCGCTGCCGTCGACCGACAAGATCGTGCACTTCGGCAAGGGGCAGACCGAGACCACGCTCACCCTCACCCCCGGCAAGCACACACTGCAGTTGCTGCTCGGTGACATGAATCACGTGCCGCACAACCCGCCGGTGCTCTCGAAGCAGATCACCATCAGCGTGCTGCCGTAGCGGCGAGCGCGAGACTGCCGTCATGACGCGCGCCGTGCTGCACGTCGACATGGACGCCTTCTACGCGTCCGTGGAGCAGCACGACGATCCCGCGCTTGCCGGCAAGCCGCTCATTGTCGGCTGGGACGGCGGCCGCGGCGTGGTAGCCGCGGCGAGCTACGAGGTACGCCGCTTCGGCGTGCACTCGGCGATGCCGCTGCGTACGGCGTTGCAGCTGTGTCCGCAGGCGATCTGCGTGCGGCCGCGAATGGCGCGCTACCAGGAAATCTCCGCGGTCGTGTTCAGCGTGTTTCGCGACGTGACGCCGCTGGTGCAGGGACTGTCGCTCGATGAGGCGTTCCTCGATGTGACCGCGAGCCAGGAGCTGCTCGGCGGCGCGGTCGAGATTGCGCGCCGCATCAAGCGGCGCATCGGCGAGCTCACCGGGCTCACTGCATCCGTCGGCGTGGCGCCCAACAAGCTGGTGGCGAAGATCGCCTCCGAGCTGCACAAGCCCGACGGCCTCACGGTGGTGGCGGCCGCGCGGGTGCGCGAGCTGCTCGACCCGCTGTCGGTGCGGCGCCTGCCGGGACTGGGACGCAAGACCGGCGCCAGGGTGGAGGCGGCGGGGATCCGCACCTTCGGCGAGCTGCGCAGCGCGCCCGATGCGGTGCTGTGGCCGCTGTTCGGACGCTACTCGCCGTGGATCCGCGAACGCGCCTCAGGGATAGACGAGCGTGCGGTGCTGCCGGAGGTGGAGGAGAAGTCGCTGAGTGCCGAGGACACCTTCGAGCACGACATCGCCGACGCGCGCACGCTGCAGCGCCAGCTGGCGCGCCTGGCGGATCTCGCCGCCGGGCGGCTGCGCGCCCGGCAGCTGATGGCGGGCTGCATCGGGGTGAAGATCCGCCGCGACGACTTCAGCACCTTCAGCCGCCAGCGCGCCGTAGCGCCCCCCACCTGCGAGGCACGCGCGGTCACGGGGGTGGCCGCGGAGCTCCTGGCCCGGTGGCTGGCCACTAACCCCGGCGCGAAACTTCGCCTCCTCGGGGTGGTCCTCACTGAGCTCACGCCCGCAGCGCAGCTCGGACTGTTCGAGGAGACCGAAGCGCGCCGCCGGCTCGATGCGACGCTGGACGAGGCCCGCGCCCGCTTCGGCGGCCGGGCACTGCGGCGCGGCAACACGATCGAGTAGCATCCTTTCATGTACCTGACGTTCTTCGGCCTCAACGAAAAGCCGTTCGCGATCACGCCCGATCCGCGCTACCTGTACCTCAGCGAGCGCCACGCCGAGGCGCTCGCACATCTGCTGTACGGCGTCAACGAGGCGGGCGGCTTCGTGCAGCTCACCGGCGAGGTCGGCACCGGCAAGACCACCATCGTGCGCTCGCTGCTCGCGCAGACCCCGAAGAACGCTGAGATCGCGCTGATCCTCAATCCGAAGATGACCGCCTCCGAGTTCCTGCTCACCATCTGCGAGGAGCTCGGCATCGGCGTGCCGGACTCCGCGCTCGAGAGCCGCAAGGACCTGGTCGACATCCTCAGCCGCTACCTGCTGCGCGCCCATGCGGCCGGGCGGCGGGTGGTGCTGGTGGTGGACGAGGCGCAGAACCTGTCCCCCGAGGTGCTCGAGCAGGTGCGCCTGCTCACCAACCTCGAGACCAACACGCAGAAGCTGCTGCAGATCATCCTCATCGGCCAGCCGGAGCTGCGCGAGCTGCTGGCGCGCAACGAGCTGCGCCAGCTGGCGCAGCGCATCACCGGCCGCTATCACCTGAACCCGCTGTCGCGCGACGAGACCAACGCCTACGTGCGCCATCGCCTGCGCGTGGCCGGCGCCACCAGCGACATCTTCTCGCCCGGCGCGCTCAACGCAGTCTTCCGCCTGTCGCAGGGCGTGCCACGCGTCATCAACGTGATCTGCGATCGGGCGCTGCTTGGGGCCTACACCCTCGACCGCCACCGGGTGACCGGTGCGCTGGTGCGCAATGCCGCCGCCGAAGTCTTCGGCCGCCGCTTCGCCCCGCACTGGCTGCCGTGGGCGGCGACCGGCGCGATCGCCCTGGTGCTCGCGCTCGGCACGCTGGCGCTGTGGCGCTTGCAGCCGTGGAGCCTGCACGCGCGCGCCGCGGCGGACCCCCCGCCCAGGGCCACGGTCGCGGCGGCACCGGCGCCCGCGGCGCCAACCCCCGCAGCGCCGGCGCACCTGGAGCAGCTGCTGACCCAGCATGCCAGCGAAACCGACACCGACGGGGCCTTTGGCAAGCTCTTCGGGCTGTGGAACGCGAAGTACCAGCCGAACACCACCGACCCCTGCACCCAGGCCGCGCAGCAGGGACTTGCCTGTGTGTCCGAGCGCGGCTCCTTCGGGCAGCTGCGCCTGTACAATCACCCCGCCATCCTGCTGCTCAACGACGGCACCGGGGCCAGCCACCAAGTGGTGCTCACGCGCCTCGACGGCGAGCAGGCGCGTCTCGAGCTGGGTGGCTCGCAGAGCGTCAGTCTCGGCGAGCTGTCGCACTATTGGCTGGGAGATTTCGTGATGTTGTGGCGACCCGCAAGCTCCCCGGTGAAGCCGTTGTCGGCAGGAATGCGCGGTGAGCCGGTGCGCTGGTTGCGCCAGAGCCTGCAGCGGCTGCACGGCACTCCGGTCGACGCCCCGGTGAGCGACCTGTTCGACGCCGAGCTCACCGGCTGGGTACGCGATTTTCAGCGCCAGCACCAGCTCACCGTGGACGGCATTGCCGGCGTGCAGACGCAGATTGCGCTGGCGAGCGCGGTGGCCGGTCCCGATGCGCCGCTGCTGTCGGCGGCCGACACGCACCACGGCGGCTAACGCGCATGTCGTTCATCCTCGATGCACTGAAGAAGTCCGAGAGCGATCGCCAGCGCCGCAGCGGTCCGGCGCTATTCGAGGTCAAGGTGGCGCCGCCGCGTACGCGGCTGCCGCTGTGGGCCATCGCGATCGCGCTGCTGCTGCTGGTGAATCTCGGCATCGTCACCTGGATGGTGCTGCGGCGGTCAGCGCACGAGGGCGCCCCGGCCTCCGTGCCGCCCGCCGCGGCAACGGTTGCAGGCGCAACCATCAGCGCACCGCCGACCGCGGCAGCCGTGCCCCCAGCCGTTGCCAGCGCACCGCCCCCCTCCGCGGGCGCAGCCGCCCCGCCGGCAGCCCCGGCGGCCGCCGCTGGCGCCGAGGAGCAGAATCCTGAGGACTATGCACCGGCCGAGGAACCCCAGGCCCCCGCGCCCGGCTCCCTCGGCAGCCGCGTGCGGCGCGGTACCGCCTCCGGGGTGCCGCTCTACCAGGACGCCGTCACCACGCCCGGAACGCAGCTGCCGCAGTTGCGGCTCGACCTGCACGTGTACGCCGCCCGGCCCCAGGATCGCTTCGTGATGATCAACATGCACAAGCTGCGCGAAGGCGACTCGCTGCCGGAGGGGGTGCATGTGGAAAGCATCGTCCCGGAGGGGGCGGTGCTTTCATACAATGGCTCGAGGTTTCTGCTGCCGCGGGAATGAGCGCCAGAAGATGATCAGGTTCACAGAAATCCCCCCCAGCTAGCGACAGGCGGGGGGTCTTACGTCATCTTAAATCCCGCGGACGGGCCTCCCGGGCCCGGCGGGCTTCCGTTAGATTGTGACAGTCGTGGCTCCCTATATCCCTTCCGTCGACCCGAGGCCCCTGCCGGTCTTCGGGGAGCCGCCCGTGCGCTTCGCGCTCAACGCGAAACCCCTCATCGTGCTCACCCAGGACGAGCAGCTGCTTGCAGTGCTCCGGGAGGTCACCGACCCGGTGCACGAGGTGCGCGCATTGGCTGCCGAGCTTGACCTGTCGGGCGCGCTGCTGGCGCATCACGCCGGCGTCGCGGTTCTCGATTGCGCCGCGCTGGTCACTCCCATCGCGACGCTCACCGCGCGACTGCACACACAGTTTCCGGAGCTGGTGCTGATCGTGGCCGGCGAGGCGTCCGCGCAGGGGATGCTCGCCGCACAGATCACCGACGGCTCGGTGCACCGCTTCCTGCACAAGCCGGTGTCCGAGCAGCGCGTGCGCCTGTTCGTCGAGTCCGCCTGGCGCCGCCAGGCGCAGGGCGCGACGCCTGTCAGCACCGCGCCGCCGCCGCGCTCTGCCGCGGCACGCACCCTGCGCATCACGGCCGTGCTCACAGCGCTCGCAGTCGTCGCCGCACCGCTGGCGTGGATCGCGCTGCGCAGCGCGCAACTTTCGCCCGGCGTGGCGCCCGCCGTCGCACCGGGCGCCGTGCCCACGCGGCGCGGCGGCGTCGATGCCGCGCCCGGCCGCGAAGCAGCCATCGAGCTCCTGCTGGCGCAGGCCGAGACGCAACTCGCAGCGGCACAGCTCGATGCCGCGCAGCGGCTCACCGAGGAGGCGCGCGCGCTCGCACCCGATCATCCGCGCGTCGCCTTCGTGGCGGCGCAGATCAACGCGCAACGCGAGCGCGCCGTCCTCGGCAAGGCGCAGCGCGCCGCCGCCGGCGGCAACGTCGCCGGTGCGCTGGCGGTGCTCGACGATGCCGCGCAGGGCGGCCACCCTTCCGCGCTGGTCACCGAGGCGCGCCAGCAGCTGCTGCAGCAGCAGGTGGACGCGCGCGTCAGCGATTATCTGCAGCGCGCCGGCGCGGCCATGCGCCGCGGCGCGCTCATCGATCCGCTGGAGGACAACGCGCGCTTCTACCTCGAGTCGGCACGCGCGCTCGCGCCGCAGGATGAGCGCGTGTCTGAGGCCATGCAGGGACTGATCGCGCGGCTGGAGCGTGAGGCGCGCCAGGCGCTCGCCGCGGGCAACCCCGACCAGGTGGATCTGTGGGCGACGGCGGCTGCCGATGCCGGCGCTGCACCCGAACGCATCGCGGCGCTGCGCGCGGACGCGCAGCAGCTGCGCGGCGCCGCGCGCGCCGACGCGCTGGCGCAGCTCGCGGCCAGCTTCAACCAGCGCCTGGAACAGGGACGCATTGTCGAGCCCGCCGGCGACAGCGCGCAGTTCTACCTGACGCAGCTCACGCAGGCGGACGCTGCCAGCCCGGCGGCGCAACTCGCGCGCCAGGCGTACGCCACGCGTGCGCTGGACGAGGGCCGCAACACGCTCACCGCCCAGGACTTCCCCGGCACGCAGCGCTGGATCGGCGAGGCGCGCGCGACTGGCGCTGCCGCCGCGCAGCTCGCCGCGCTCGAGGCGGACCTGGGTAGCGCCGAGCACAACGCGCAGCAGGCCTCCAGCTACGCGACCGAGGGCACGCTCACGCGCACGCGCTACGTGCCCCCCTCGTTTCCGGACGCGGCGCGCCAGCACGGGATCGGCGGCTGGGTGGATCTGCAGTTCCTGGTGGGCGTGGACGGCGCGGTGAGCGATGTCGCCGTGGTCGGCGCCCAGCCGGCCGGCATCTTCGAGCAGGCGGCGATCGATGCGGTGCGCCACTGGCGCTACCAGCCGGTGGCTCGCGACGGCCGCACCGTCAGCCAGCGCGCGCGCGTGCGCGTGCGCTTCCAGGTGGCGCAATGAACGCGCCGCGTCCCCCGGCCCAGGCGCGCGTCATGCTGGTGGACGACGACGTGCGCTACAGCGAATGGCTGCGTCATCACCTCGACGTGCTGTGTCCGCAGGCGAGCGTCAGCATGCTGAACCTGGCCGAGTTCGAGCGCTGGTGTGCCAACTTCTCCGGACGGGACTGCGATCTGCTGATGCTGTCGGCGGCCTTCGGCACCACCCCCGAGGACCCGCAGTCGCAGGGGCTGGCGCTGTTGCGCCGGCTGCGCGAGCAGCCGGCGACGCCGGCCGTGATCGCCCTCGCCGAGGACGGCAACGAGCTCACTGCGGTGCGAGCGCTGCAGCTCGGTGCGGTCGACTACCTGCCCAAGCGCCTGCTGACGCCCGAGCGCCTGAGCACCGCGGTGCGCATCGCGCTGCGGCGCGTCGAGCGGCGGGTGGCGCGCCGCCTGGCAAGCCTCGCCAACCTGTCGCGCGATGCAGCGCTGCGGGCGCGCGATGCGGCCGCGGCCGCGGAAAGCACTGCCGATGCGCCGCCGGCCGACGGCGCGCGCGGCGCGGATAGCGGCGCCGCGCTGCAACCGAGCGGGGTGGCGGCGCTGCTCACCGCCGCGAACGCCGAGGCGATTCCCGGCTACACGCTGCGCCTGAGGATTGGCGAATCGGAGAAGGCCGTGGTGTATCTCGCCAGCAGCGCGCTGCGCGGCCACAACGTCGCGCTCAAGGTGAGCAAGACGCTGCGCGATGAGGCGGCGGGGCGGCAGTTCCTCGAGCGCGAATACACGGCCATCATGGCGGTGAAGAGCCCGCTGGTGGTGGAGATCTACGATTACGGCGTGCACGCCGGTTTCGAGTACATGGCGATGGAGTACCTGCCGCGCGGCGACCTCAAGGCGCGCCTGCAGCGCGGGGTGAGCGAGCCGGAGGCGCTGCACTACGTACGCGAGATCGCCGCGGCGCTCAAAGTCGTGCACGAGGCCGGACTGGTGCACCGCGATCTGAAGCCGCCCAACGTCATGCTGCGCGACAACGACGCGGTGGCGCTCATCGACTTCGGCCTGGCGCGCTCGCTCGATGGCAACACCATCAGCACGCAGACCGGGGTGCTGCTCGGCTCGCCCTACTACATGAGCCCGGAGCAGGCGCTCGGCGAGCCGCTCGACGCGCGCTCGGACTTCTACAGCCTCGGGGTCATCTGCTACGAGATGCTCATCGGCCAGAAGCCCTACATCGGCGGCACCGCCATGGAGGTGCTGCAGCAGCACGTGAGCGCGCCGGTGCCGCTGCTGCCGGCCGACCTGTCGCGCTACCAGCCGTTCCTGTCGCGGCTGCTCGCCAAGGGGCGCGGCGAGCGCTTCGCGAGCGCGGCGGAGATCATCGAAACCGCTACGGCGCTCATCGGCACCGCCACCCCTGACCTGGCCGCCACCGGCGAGGCGAGCGCCGCCTGAAGGAGCGCTACGCGCCGCCGGGCGCGCTGCCCTTGCGCTGGAAGGCGCTTCCCAGGGCGAGCGCCAGCACAGTCCATAGCGCGGAGATTCCCGCCCCGAGCCAGCCGATGTCCGCTGCGGTCGCGCCGAGGCTCCCGGTGAGTCCCTTGTAAAGCGAGCCGCTCAAGGCGTCTCCGCCGCGGTAGGCGAAGGTGTCGATGAGACTCTTCGCCTTGTATTTCTCCTCGCGGCTCACCACCGTGAACAGCGCATCGCGGCAAGGCCGCGTGAGCGCGTAGTCCCCGACGCGCCGCACGGCGTACACCACCACCAGCACCATGAAGCGCGGCGCCAGTGCAAACAGCGCGTAGCCGGCGGTCATGATGACCGGCACCGAGGCCAGGATCGCCCTGAGTCCCACCCACTTGAACAGCCGCCCGAACAGCAGCAGCTGCATCAGCAGCGAGGCGGCCTGCACCCAGAAGTCGATGCCGCCGAAGAAGCGCGTGCGCTCGTCCGCGTTGCTGAAGACCTTGGCCACGAACGCCTGTTGCTCGAGGTAAAGGAACGTCGACACCCAGGTCATGAGCAGCACGAACAGTGTGATGCCGAGCAGGTAGGGCGAGCGCACCACCTGCGCGAAGGCCGCCCACATGCTGCCGCCGAGGGCCTGGTCCGCGCGTGGCGCCGGCGCCGCCCCGGCAACCTCGGGGGCCGCCGCGCCCCGGCCGCGCTGCCAGCGGATGACCTGCGTCATGAAGACCAGCGAGACCAACAGCAGGCCGGCCGAGATCGGCAGCAGGTTGATGGCGCCGAGCGGGACGGCGAGATAGTGGGCGATCAGCGGGCCGATCAGGCCGCCGGTACTCGCTCCGGCCCAGATGGAGCCGAACAGCCGTCCCGCCTGCTCGCGGTTGAACACGTCCGCCATCAGGCTCCAGAAGGCCGCCACCACGAACAGGTTGAACACGCTCACCCACACGAAGTAGGTGCGCGCGATCCAGACATGGTCCTCCTGCACCCGGAACCACACGTAGAAGCCCACCAGGTTGGCGGCGAAGAACCCGTACACCCACGGCAGGAACACGGTGCGCGGAAAGCGCGAGGTGAGCCAGCCGTACACCGGCTGCAGCAGCAGCATGACCACGAACACTCCCCAGAAGAGGTACGGGATCTTTTCCAGCCCCGAGGTGATGCCGAGGGCATCACGCACCGGGCGCAGGATGGTGTAGCTCGAGAACGTGCACAGCAGTGTCGCGAAGGAGGCGAGCAGCGCCGGCGCTTCGCCGGGCTGCAGGACCACCAGGCGGCGCAGCAGCGCGTTGAGGCGTTCCCTCAACGCAACGCTCCGCGCGCGAGCGGCCCGGGTTCGTGGCCCAGCCGTTCGCTGTTGCATGCATCCACCAACACGCTTACCCCGCGCACCGCATGATCGATCGTTGGCTGCCATCCTGCCCGATTACGCTTGACGCGGCCACCGGCACAGAGTCACTCTCGCCGCGCGCTTGCAGGGGAACGACATGAGAAGAAGAACCTTCTGTGCAACCGGGGTCGCCGCGCTCACGGCCGCAGCGTTTCCCTACCGTCGCGCATTCCCGGCCGCGAGTGACGCGGACATCACCGCCGTGGAGCTCGACGGACGGCAACTGACTCTCAAATCCGCCGACGTCCAGGACCTGCGCGCAGGACTGCGCGGTGAGCTCATCACTGCCGAGCTGCCCGGCTATGATGCCGCGCGCCGGCTGTGGAATCCGGCCTTCGATCGCAAGCCGGCCCTCATCGTGCGCTGCGTCGGTGCGGCGGACGTCAGGCGCGCGGTGAGCTTCAGCGCCGCACACGGCCTGCTGACCGCGGTACGCGGCGGCGGCCACAGTGTGTCGGGGCAGTCCGGCTGCGACGGCGGGCTGGTCATCGACCTCTCGCCCATGCGGGCCGTGGAGGTCGATCCGCTTGCCAGGCTGGCGCACGTGGAAGGCGGCGCGCTGCTCGGCCAGCTCGACCGCGAAGCGCTCGCGTTCGGACTCGCCACGCCCGTCGGCACCGTCGCCGACACCGGCGTGGCGGGATTGACGCTGGGCGGTGGAGTCGGACGCATCGCCCGCAAGTTCGGGCTCACGTGCGACAACCTCATGGGCGCGGAAGTTGTAACGGCGGACGGCAAGTGGCTGCGCGTCAGCGCCGCCGAGAACCCGGATCTGCTCTGGGCCCTGCGCGGCGGCGGCGGCAACTTCGGCGTGGTCACCGCGTTCACGTTCCGCCTGCACGAGGTCAACCCGATCATGTACGGCGGCAATATCAGCTACTCGTTCGCGGATGCGCGCCAGCTGCTGCGCGGCGTGGCGGATCTGGCCGCGGCTGCGCCCGATGAGTTGTACGTGGACATGGCCATGGGCACGGCGCCGCAGGGCGCGCGCTGGCTGGAACTTTCAGTGTGTTACTGCGGTGCGGCCGCCGCTGCGGAGCGAGCGGTCGCTCCGCTGCGCAAGATCGCCAAGCCGCTCAAGGACCAGCTGGCCGTCGCCCCGTACGCGACGCTGCAGAGCAGCGCCGACCTGCGCGGCATCAGCCCGCTCGGCGCCTACGGCAAGGGCGGACTCGTCTACGGCATCACGCCCACCCTCATCGACACCATGGTCGAGTTCACCGCCAGCGCGCCCTCGGACGGCGTGTTCATGTGGCTGCAGCACCAGGGCGGCGCGATCAGCCACGTGAAACCCGCCGCCACCGCCTACTTCAACCGCGGCGCGAGTCACAACATCGGGGTCGTCACCTCGTGGAAGATGCCCCCGGGAGATACCGCTCGCGAGATCGAGTGGGTGCGCAGTGCCTGGGCGAAGATCGAGCCGCAGACGCGCGGCCAGTACGTGAATCTGGCCGCCAGCGACGATCGTGAGGCGCGCGTGCACGCCGCTTACGGCGACAACTACCGGCGGCTTGCCACGCTCAAGAAGCGCTACGATCCGGCGAATCTGTTTCGCCTCAACGCCAACATCAAACCGGCGTAGCACGTTGGCAGCCTGAGGCCAGGTGCGCGCCGCCCGCGCAAGTAACCAACTGTTGATCGCAGCCGCTGCCGTGCCAACATGCACTGACAGACTTGGGCGCGGTGCGCTTGTCCGCCGCCACCGACCGCCGTTACGCGTGCCGCGCTCACGCTTGACACTCCAACGTCATAAAGGTGCAATGCGGTTTCCAGCGGATTGCCGGGCCTTAGGGGTCGTCGGGCCGAAGAAACATGCATCTCGTCGATACGACCCTGTTCTATTCACCGACCAGCGGCGGCGTGAAGCGCTACCTCACCGCCAAGCACGGCTGGCTCGCTGCCAACACCTCCTGGGAACACACCATCGTCGTGCCGGGGCGCGACGTGCAGCTGCAGCGCGGCGGCGTATGCACGCTGCCCGGCTGCCCGGTGCCCGGGACCTTCAACTACCGCCTGCCGCTCAACCCGCGCCGCTGGGCGCGCCTGCTCGATGCGCTCGAGCCCACCCTCATCGAGGCCGGGGATGCCTTCCACCCGGCGTGGTGCGGGTGGCAGGTGGCGCAGCGGCGCGGCATTCCGCTGGCGGCCTTCTATCATTCCAACCTGCCGCAGCTCGCCGGCCGGCGCTGGTGCGGCTGGTTCACCGAGCCGATCATCCGCCGCTACATCCGCGAGCTGTACGAGCGCTGCGACGTGGTGTTCGCGCCCAGCCGCCTGATGTGCGAGTACCTGCAGTCCCTCGGGCTGCAGCACGCGCTGCATCAGCCGCTCGGCGTGGATGCGCAGGTGTTCCATCCCGCGCGGCGCCGCCACGCGCTGCGTGCACAGCTCGGCCTGCGCGCGAACGTGCGCCTGCTGGCGTATGCCGGCCGCTTCGCGCGCGAGAAGAACCTGCCGATCCTGCTGCGGGCCCTGGCCATGCTCGGCGCGCCGTACCACCTGGTGCTGATCGGCGGGGAGCAGACGGCGCGCCCGGCGTTCAACGTGACGATGTTGCCCTACCGCGGCGACAGCCTCGAGCTGGCCGAGTGCCTCGCATCGGCGGATGCCCTGGTGCATGCCGGCACCAAGGAGACCTTCGGGCTGGTGGTGCTCGAGGCCATGGCCTGCGGGCGTCCGGTGGTGGCGGCGCGCGCCGGCGCGTTCCCGGAATTCATCGACGAGAGCGTCGGCGAGCTCGCCGAGCCCAACAGCGCCGCAGGCATGGCCGAGGCGATCGCCGCGCTCTACGAGCGCGATCTGGAAGCGGTGGGCGCTACGGCGCGCGCGCGGGTGCTGCGCCAGTTCACCTGGCAGCGCGCGTTTCACGCGCAGATGTCGGCCTACGTGTCGCTCTTCGGCGCGCGTCGGCTGCCGGTGCCGCAAGCCGATATCCTCGAGCTGCGCTCGCCAAGCTCCTAGGAGCGCGCCAAGGTGGAACTACGCAAGCGGTTTGGTCGCGCCTAGCCGCGATGCACGACCAGCATCACTCCGCCGAATAACAGCGCGGCGCCCAGCAACCGCAGCGCGGTCAGCGGATGCGCGGGAAAACCCAGCCAGCCGAAGTGATCGACCAGCAGCGACGTCACGAGCTGCCCCAGGACCACCAGCGCCAGCAGTGCCGCGGCCCCGAGCCGCGGACCGACGATGATGGTCGCGACCACGTAGAAGGCGCCCAGAAGGCCACCGACCCAGGCCCAGGCAGGCGCGGCGGCGAGCTGCGCGCGTGCCGGCCAGGGCGTGCGGCTGAGCGCCAGGAACAGCAGCAGCGCCGCAGTCCCCACTACGAAGCTGATGAACGCCGCACCCACTGGACTGCCGAGCGCACTGCGCAGGGTGGAATTCGCGCCCACCTGCACGATGAGCACCACCCCGGCAGCGAACGCGAACAGGCACAGGGCGATCTGCATGCTTTAGCGGCGCAGCGCGCGCAGCGCCGCGATCCCGGCGCGGCTCGCGGCGAGCGCCAACACCGCTGCAAAGAACAGGCGCTTGCTCCAGGACGCGGGGCGCGGCGGGATCGCGCGGTAGAAGGGCGCGGCGATCTCGCGGTGCAGGTGCACCGCGGGCGCCTCGATCAGCCACTCCCGGCCGGCCGTACGAATGCGGTAGTGCGCGCCGCCGAGGTGCTCCACCACCGTGTCGACCAGCGCCGCCGGCAGGTCCGCGGGAGCGGCGGCGCTGAAAGCGAGCGTGGTGTATTCGCCGGGTGCCTCCGCCGTGTCGCCGCGCAGCGTAAGTCCGGGAACCTCCGCCGCGCGCGAACAGCTGACCGGGCTTGCGAAGCTGGCGAGCACCTCAGCCATCGAAGTGCGGCTCGACGCGCACGTCGGTGGTGACGGAATTCGCGATGAAGCACTCCTGGTGGGCGCGGTGATGCAGCTGTGCGAGCTCTGCGCGCCCCGGCAACCGCTCGCCGGAAAAACTCACCCGTGGTCGCAGCGTGACGCTCACCATGGCGGTCTTGCCGGCGGCGTTGGGCCCCATGACGCCGCAGGCGTCGTCGCTGTACTCATCGACGCGCCAGCCGCCGGCGGCGGCCAGCGACAGGAACCACAGCATGTGGCAGCTGGACAGGGCCGCCACCAGGGCTTCCTCGGGATCGACCGCCGCCTCGACCGACATCGGCACGCGCACCACCTGCGGGGAGGACGAGGCCGGCACCTCCACGCCGCCGTCGAAGTGCCAGGTGTGGCCGCGGCTGTAGCGGTTGTCGGTGAACGTGGACGCCCCGCGTTCCCAGTGGATGCGGGCGCAGTGCTCGTGCCTCGCCATGGCGTTTGCCTCCGTATCGCTGCCGGCGGGATTGTACGATAGGCGCATGCCCGCACCGGACCTGCAGCCACGCCGCGACCTTACCCTGACGCATGCCACCGCGCTCGTGGTGGGCATCACCATCGGCACCGGCGTGTTTCTCAAGACCGCCGCCATGGCCCAGGCAGTGGGTACCCCGGTACTGGTGCTCGCGGCCTGGGCGGTCGCAGGCACCGTGGCGATGCTCGGGGCACTGTGCTTCGCCGAGCTCGGCGCACTCCTGCCCGATGCGGGCGGTGAATATGTCTACCTGCGCGCCGCTTTCGGCGAGATCCCCGGCTTCCTCTATGCCTGCAACAGCTTCGTGCTCGGCGGCGCGAGCGTCGCCGCGTACGGCGCCGCGGTGGCGATCTTCCTGTCGGATATCTACGCCTTCGGCGGCCAGTGGCTCACGCGCAGCGTGCACCTGTTCGGTGCCGACTACACGCTCAGCTTCGGCATGCGGCAGCTCATCGCGGTCGGCGTGATCGCGGTATTCGCGGTCATCAACTGCGCCGGCGTCATGCTCGGCGGCCGGGTGCAGACGCTGCTCACGGTGGCCAAGGTGGCCGCGATCCTCGCGGTGGCGGGCGGCGTGTTCCTGTTCGGTAACGGCGCCGGGATCTCCAACCTGCACGCGCCGCCCGGCATCGCGGGCGGCGGGCTCGCCGGCTTCGGCACCGCGATGTTCGCGGCGCTGTGGGCTTACAGCGGCTGGCAATACCTGCCGATGGCCGCCGCAGAGGTGCAGGAGCCGCAGCGCAACCTGCCGCGCGCCATCATCGGCGGCTCGCTGCTGGTGCTCGCCATCTATCTCGCCATTAACGCCGCCTACCTGTACGCGCTGCCGTTCTGGCAGGTGGAAAGCGCCAACTCCACCGCCTACCCGGAGGCCCCCTCGGTCGCCGCGCGCGCCGTGCAGACGTTTCTCGGCGCGCGCGCCGCCCCGGTCGCGGCGCTGATCTTTCTGATTTCCGCCGCCGGCTCCTTGAATGGCACCATCCTGACGCGTGCCCGGGTCGCCTACGCTTCGGCGCGCGACGGCCTGTTCTTCGCCCCGTTCGGCAAGTTGAGTCCGCGCACTCGCGTACCGGTGATCTCGCTGATACTGCTGTGCATCTGGGCGGCGGTGCTTGCCGTTTCCGGCACCTTCGATCAGCTCACCAACATGGCGGTGATGTCCTACGCGCTCTTCTGGATCCCGGTGGTGCTGGCGGTGATCGTGCTGCGGCGGCGCTGGCCGGACGCCCCACGCCCCTACCGCCTGCCGGGCTACCCGCTGGTGCCGGTGCTGTTCGTGGTGGTGATGGTGTGGATCGTGATCAGTGCGCTCATCACCACGCCGAAGGAGTCGATCGCCACCATCGCGCTGATACTGCTCGGGCTGCCGCTCTACCCGCTGTTCCGCCGCCGCCGTTCGGCAGCGCTGCCGCTCAGCGCCACTCCAGCTCCCAGAGCGTGAGCGGCGCGCCGCGCCGCACCCAGAAGCCCAGACCCGCCTCGCGAAACCGCGGGCGCAGTTGCTGACAGTACCAGCGCGCGCTGCGCAGGTGCACGTTCGCATCGGTGCGGCGGCGGTCGCAGTTGTCCTGATAGTCGCGCCGGGTGAGCGCGCTGAAATACAGCACGCCGCGGCACAGGCGCGCGAAGTTGGCAAGCGCCTGCTCGGCCTGCGAGGCTTCCAGGTACTGCAGCACGTCGTAGCAGATCAGCAGATCGAAGGGCGCGCGCGCGCGGTAGTCCTCGATGCGCCCGCGCGTCCAGCCGTAACGACGGCACAGATACGCACTGCTGTCCAGGGCGACGTACTGGGCGCGGGGCAGGAGTCGCAACAGCGCCGCGCGCAGCATGCCGGTGCCGCAGCCCGCTTCGAGGATGCGCCGCACCGGCAAACCCGCGTGCGCGGTGAGCGCGGCAATCAGGCGCGCGCGGGCGCGCATCTCCTCGCGACTCGCCACCGCGGAGCGCGGGTCGAAGTAGTAGCGCCGGTAATAGTCGCGATCGAAAGGCATGGCGGGTGCGTGCCATATTGAGGCCGGGAGGAAGCGAGCGGAAGCTGCCGGCAACGACGCAACGGTCGCCGGCTCAGGCCGTGCGCTGCATCACACGGCGCTCCGGCATCAGCTGCGCGAGCGGCCCCGGGGGGCAGGCGACCAGGTTGCCCTCGAACTCGCGCGTGCACGCGGCCCAGCTCGACTGCAGTGCGCGCTCGCGACAGGCCTCAGGATCGAGCTGCAGCGCCCGGGAGGCGGCGCGCGCGAGGTCTGCATCGAGGGCTCCGGTCACACCGTCCTGCACCACGTCGATCGGCCCGGTGACGGGAAACGCCGCCACCGGTACGCCGCACGCCATCGCCTCGAGATTGACCAGGCCGAAGGTGTCGGTGAGGCTCGGAAACACCAGCACGTCGGCCGCCGCCAGGTGCGCGGCGAGATCCTCGCCGAAGCGAAAGCCCGCATAGACCGCATGCGGGTACTGCGCCTGCAGGCGTGGCCGTTCCGGGCCGTCGCCGATCACGATCTTGCTGCCGCTCCAGGGCATCTTGAGAAAGGCGTCCACGTTCTTCTCGACCGCGACGCGTCCCACGTAAGCGGCGAGCGGACGCGGCAGCTTGAGGAAATCCTTGCCGCGCGGGCGGAACAGCTCGGTGTCGACGCCGCGCTGCCAGCTCACCAGGTTGCTGAAGCCGCGGGCGCGCAGCACGCGGCGCACGCTCGGCGTGCTCACCATGCAGCTGTGCGCGGCGCCATGAAACCAGCGCAGCCCCGCATAGGAGAGCCACAGCGGGATCGGCCAGCGCGAGCGCAGATACTGGGGAAACTGCGTGTGATACGAGGTGGTGAAACGCAGTTTGCGCCCGAGGCAATAGCGCCGCGCGGCAAAGCCGAGCGGGCCTTCGGTGGCGATGTGTACCGCGTGCGGCTTGAATGCGGCGAAGCTCCTGGCGAGACGGCGCATCGGCCTCATGGACACGCGGATTTCCGGATAGCTCGGGCAGGGGATGGTGCGAAACCCGCTCGGCTCGGTGAGCCGCACCTCGTGGCCGAAGCGCCCGAGCCAGGCGGCGGTCTGCGCCAGCGTGTTGACGACGCCGTTGGTCTGGGGGAACCAGGCGTCGGTCACGATCATGATCCTCATGCTGCGACGCATCCTTACCGCTGATTGTGACAAGGACGTTAAGCGCAGCGGAATTACGGCACATTAAAAATCTCACCCAAACATCGGCTTGTCATCTTCTCTTCATACTTTTCCTATAATTCCTTCACGCGCAGCGCGCGCGCTTTCACGCGCTTACAGCTCATGGGAGGTCGAATGCACGGGTTCTTTGCCGAATTGAAGAAGCAACGCTGGGACGACCATCGTTACTATCACCACTCCCGCATCAACCAGACACTGCATCTGGTGAGTGCGCTGAGCTTTCTGACCGCCTACGTGTCGCTCTTCACCAACCCCGCCGCCGCCGCCCTGATCGGCTGGCTGGTGGCCATGGTGACCCGGCAGGTAGGGCACTTTTTCTTCGAGCCCAAGGGCTACGACGAAGTGAATCAGGCCACCCACGAGCACAAGGAGGACATCAAGGTCGGTTACAACCTGCAGCGCAAGGTCGTGTTGCTGTCGATCTGGGCGCTGCTGCCCCTGCTGCTGTGGATCGATCCGACGCTGTTCGGGGTTTTCCGCGGCGCCACGGCCCACGGCGACTTCGTGCGCCATGTATGCCAGGCATGGCTCGCGCTGGGCTGCGGGGCGCTCTTGTTCCGTACCGTGCAGTTGTGCGTGCGGCAGAACGTGTTAACGGGGCTGGTGTGGTTCACCAAGATCCTCACCGACCCGTTTCACGACATCAAACTCTACTGCCGCGCCCCGCTGTATCTGCTGCGCGGTGAGCTGCGCGATCCGATGGCGGACGTCGCCCACCAGGCCTGAAGCAGCTCGCGCAGGATGCGGCGCCGGATGGCCTTGTTGGTGAGCGTCGTGCCCGGCCACCACCAGCCGTCGCGCCGCATCGCCTCGGCCGCCGCCACCACCCGGTCGGCGACCGCGGCGAAGTCGGCGTCGCTGTAGTTGAGGCTGAAAATGAGCCGCGCGGTGCCCACCCAGCTCAAGGCCAGCCCTGCAGCGCGCAGGTAATACTGAAACATCCAGTTGTAACGCGAGGGCTGCAGATAATTGATGGTCCAGATCGACGACAGATGCGCGACCTGAACCGGCAGTTGCGCGACACGCAGCCGCTCGTTGAGCTCGCGCGCACGCCGCTGCCACACGGCGTCGAGGTCACGATAAAGCGCACGCACCGGCTCGCTGTCGAGGCGCGCGAGGAACTCGTGCATGGCACCCATGACGTACGGATGCGCGTTGAAGGTGCCGCGCGCCAGGCACACATCCGCCGGGCGCTCCTCGCGGTAACGCTTCATCAGTTCGCGGCGCCCGCAGACCACCCCGATCGGCAGCCCTCCGGCAAGCGTCTTGCCGTAGGTGACCATGTCGGCGCGCACGCCGAAGTACTCCTGCGCCCCGCCGGGCGCGAGACGAAAGCCGACGAATACCTCGTCGAAGATGAGCACGATGTTGCGCGCGTTGCAGACCTCGCGCAGTGCCTTGAGCCACGCGGCGTAAGCCGCGCGGTCGAAGGCGGCACCGCGGCTGCTGTCGATCAGTCCGGAGTCCGCCGGCGCACTGGCATTCGGATGCAGCGCCTGCAGCGGATTGACCAGCACGCAGGCGATGTCGCGGCGCGCGCGCAGCACCCGCAGCGATGCCGCATCCATGTCTTTCAGCGTGTAGGTGGCCTGCGCGGCCAGCGGGTTGCCCACGCCCGGCTGCACCTCCCCCCACCAGCCGTGATACGCGCCGCAGAAGCGCACCAGGTAGCGGCGGCGGGTGTGGTAGCGCGCGAGGCGCACGGCCTGCATGACCGCTTCCGTGCCCGACATGTGCAGCGACACCTCGTCGAGGCCCGAGATCTGGCGCAGCCGGCGCACGTTGTAGGCGACCAGCGGATGGTAGGCACCGAGCACCGGGCCGAGCTCACGCACCCGCGCGCTGCCCTGCTCGATGCATTCCTTGTAGAAGTCGTAGCCGAACAGGTTCACCCCGTACGAGCCGCCGAGATCGTAGCAGCGATTGCCGTCCACGTCGGTGAGGGTGGTGCCCGCGGAGGATTCGAGGAAAGCGCCGCCCTGCAGGTGCTGGCGCACCATGCGGCTGAACTGGAACGGCACGCGATAGCGCGCGGTGAACTGCAGATCGGAGACCGCGGGCGCGACCTCGCGGGTGAGCGCCGCACTTCGCGCGTAGCGCTGCGCATAGAGCGCGGCGAGCCGCATGAACGCCTCGCGCCGTCGCGCGGCCACTTCGGCCGGCGCATCGTCGGCGCAGAAAAAGCGCGTCTCGTCGTACTCGTAGTATGGAATCAGCCGGGTCACGAGCCGCGAGAGCCGCGCATGACCGCTGAGCGAGCGGTGCTTCGCCCGTGACAGCATCAACCGCAGCTGCGCCTGGCGCAGCACCAACAGGACGATGAGGGCAGCGGCGACGTACCAGAGCATGATGGGCACGCGCAAACTATTTCACCTCGATGACATGTCGATGACACTCCGCAAAGTCATTATCCGCATTACCCAGCAGGAAGACCTGAACTTCCTGCTGACGAACCGCCTGCCGCGGCGCTGGCTGACGCTGCTCGTCGGCTGGCTGAGCCGCCTGGAGCAGCCGCTGCTGTGTCGCGCGTGTATCTGGATCTGGCGCCTGTTCGCGCCACTCGACCTGAGCGAGGCCCGCAGCACACGCTTTCGCAGCCTGCAGGAGTGCTTTACCCGTCAGTTGAAGGACGGGGCCCGGCGGATCGAGCCGGACCCGGCGGCGGTCGTGAGTCCGTGCGACGGCATCGTGGGCGCGATGGGGCGGGTGGTCGCCGGCTCGGTGCTGCAGGCCAAGGGCTTTCCCTACACGCTCACGGATCTCCTCGGCGACGAGGAGCTGGTGCGCACCTATCTCCACGGCACGTTCGTGACGCTGCGCCTGCGGTCCGAGATGTATCACCGCTTCCACGCCCCGTATGACTGCCGCGTCGAGGGGGTGACCTACGTCTCCGGCGACACCTGGAACGTGAATCCCATTGCGCTGCAGCGGATCGAGCGTCTGTTCTGCAGGAACGAGCGCGCGATCATCCGCTGCCGGCTGCCGTCCGGCCCGCTGCTCACCCTGGTGCCGGTCGCGGCGATCCTGGTGGCGAGCATCCGCCTGCACTGCGTCGATGTGCTGCTGCACCTGCGCTACCGCGGACCAAACACGCTCCCCTGCGATGCCAGCCTGCGCAAGGGGGAAGAGATGGGCTGGTTCCAGCACGGCTCGACCATGATCGCCTTCGCACCGCCGGGGGTGGCGCTGTGCGCGGGCCTGCGCCCGGGGGGGCTGATCCGCATGGGCCAGCCGCTGCTGACGCTGCCGGGCGGCGGCGCTTGAGCGAGATTGCCGTCATCACCGGCACCACCCACGGCATCGGCCGCGTCACCAGCCGCGAGCTGGCGCGCGCCGGGCGCACCGTCGTCATGCTGTGCCGCAACGTTACCGCCGCACAGGCGGTACGCGCGGAGATCCTCGCGCTGCTGCCGCGGGCGGCCATCCACATCGTGCCCTGCGACCTGGCACGCTTCAGCTCGGTGCGAGAGTGCGCCGCCGCGGTGCGCCGCGACTACCGGCCGATCGGGCTCCTCATCAACAACGCCGGCATGGTGAGCGTGCGCCACCGCATGTCGGTGGACGGCTTCGAGCTCACCTTCGCGACCAACCATCTGGGACCCTTTCTGCTCAGCGCGCTGCTGCTGGACTGCCTGGCGGCAGACGCGCGCATCGTCAACGTCGCCTCGCGCATTCATTTCCGCGGCCGCTTCGAACCGCAAGCGGTCACCGACCCGCGGGCGCGCTACCACAGCCGCAGCGCCTACGCGCAATCGAAGCTCGCCAATGTGCTGCACACTTTCGCACTGGCACGGCGGCTGTCCGCCACCGGCATCTGCGTCAACTGCCTGCATCCGGGAGTCGTCGCGACCAACCTGCTGCCGCGCTGGCTGCGGCTCATCAAGCCGCTGTTGAGCCAGGTGCTGGACGAGGAGCGCGGCGCGCGCACGACGTTGCATCTGGCGCTTGCGCCCTCGGTCGCCGGCATTACCGGCGGCTACTTCGACGAGCATCAGAACCCGGTGCCCGCGGCGCCGCTGGCGCGCGACCTGCAGCTGCAGGAGTCGCTGTGGCGCCTGAGCGCGCAGTGGACCGGAGTGCCGGCGTGAGCGCTGCGGCCGGCAGCGTCGCGGCGCGCGTTACCACCCTCAGGATGCGGAGACCGCCATGACCCGGAACGTCCGATCGCAGTTCACCGAGACGCTGCTGTTTGCCAGCAATTTCCTGCGCCATCCTCACATGCTCGGCTCGATCATTCCGAGCTCGCCCTTCCTGGTGAATCAGGTGCTCGCGCCTATCGACTGGCAGCGAGCCGGGGTCATCGTGGAATACGGTCCGGGAGTCGGCACCTTCACCGGCGAGATCCTGCGGCGCATGCGCAGCGACGCGCAGCTGGTGGCGATCGAGACCAACCGCGACTTCGTACGCTTCCTGCGCCGCTCGCTCCCCGATGCACGGCTGCAGGTGGTGCACGACTCGGCCGCGGAAGTGCAGCGGATCCTGTGGCGGCTGGGACTGCCGGCCGCGCGCTACATCATCTCGGGTATCCCGCTCGGCAGCATGCCCGAGCCGGTACGGGCGGACATCGTCGCCAGGAGCCGTGCCGCGCTCGAGCCCGGCGGCGCCTTCCTGGTGTATCAATTCACCGCCCGGGTGCTGCCGGCGCTGCAGCGAACCTTCGGCGATGTACGGCGCAGCTTCGAGCGGCGCAATCTGCCGCCGGCGCAGCTGTTCGTGTGTGCGACGCCAAGCTTCAGCGCTGGAAAATGCGCGCGGTGAGCGCGCTGAAGTCGCAATGCGCGGGCAGCGTGCCGAAAGCGGCGGGCGCACCGCCCGCGAGCCGCGAGGCGAGAAACGCCTCGCACGAGGCCGCGGGCCCATGGCTGAGAAACAGCGCCGCCTGCACAGCGAGCGCAATGCGCTGCGTCAGCTCGCGGGCGCGTAGCTCGCCGTCCGCCGCCGCATCCAGATCGCGGCTGAGCGCGGCGCGGAAGCGATCGTAGCGCTCATCGCACCCCTGGCCCTCTGCCAACAGCTGCTCGAGCGACGCGCGCGTGCGCGGCTCACGCGTCAGCGCCCGCAGCACGTCCAGGCACATGATGTTGCCCGAACCCTCCCAGATGGAGTTCAGCGGCGATTCCCGGAAGCGCCGCGCGATCGGGCCCTCCTCGACGTAGCCGTTGCCGCCGAGCACCTCCATCGCCTCCGCGCACACGGTGGGCGCGCGCTTGCAGATCCAGTACTTCGCCGCCGGCGTCAGCACGCGCCGCAGCAGCGTCGCTGCCTCGTCGGCGAGTGCATCGAAGGCGCGCGCGAGTCGCATCGCCAGCACCACGGCCGCCTCGCACTCGAGCGCCAGATCCGCCAGCACGTTCATCATCAGCGGCTGCTCGGCGAGGCGCCGGCCGAAGGCCTCGCGGCCGCGGGCGTGATGGATCGCCTGCGCCACGCACTGGCGCATCAGCCCCGCGCTCGCCACCGCGTTGTCGAGCCGCGTGTAGACCCCCATGGCGAGGATCGCGGGAATGCCGCGACCCTCTTCGGCCAGCAGCACGCCGTAGGCTGCGTCGAACTCGACCTCGCTCGAGGCATTGGAGCGGTTGCCCACCTTGTCCTTCAGGCGCTGCAGGTGCAGCCGGTTGATGCTCCTGTCGGGCAGGAAGCGCGGCACCAGCAAGCACGACAGCCCGCCGTTTGCCTGCGCCAGCACCAGGAAGGCATCGCACATCGGCGCGGAGAAGAACCACTTGTGGCCGGTGAGGCGATATTCGCGTCCCGGCCCGCGCGCCCCGCAAGGCACGGCGCGCGTGGTGTTGGTGCGCACGTCGGAGCCCCCCTGGCGCTCGGTCATGCCCATGCCGATGAGTGCGCCGCGCTTGTCGGCGGCAGGCGTAAAGCGCGCGTCGTACTCGCGCGATAACAGCAGCTGCAGCCACGGTGCGAAGTCTTCGCCCTGCGCGGCGAGCGCCGGCACGGCGCCGTAGCTCATGGTGGCGGGGCACTGCGTGCCGTTCTCGATCTCAGCCCACAACATGTAACCGGCGGCGCGCGCCACGTGCGCGCCGCGCCGCGGCTGTGCCCACGGCCCGGTATGCAGCCCCGCGCCGATCAGGCGCCGCAGCAGCTCGTGCCACGCGGGATGGAACTCCACCTGGTCGCAGCGCGCGCCGCAACGATCGAGCGCGCGCAGCTGCGGCGGGTTGCGGTTGGCCGCATCCCCGAGCGCGAACATCTCGGCCGTGCCGAGCTGCGCGCCCAGCGCCGTGAGTGCGGCGTGGTCCGCGGCTGCGCCCTCGCGCGCCAGCGCCTCCTGAAGCGCTGAACAGGTGCTGAACAGGTTGTAGTCAACGAGCTCACTTGACTGGTTTAACACTTCTGGCGTTGCGCAGCTCATCTGGCCTTCCCGCTGTGTCAGCACTGGCGATCGTCGCGCGTTTGTGTGAGTACTATGTTCGCGCAGCGGTGCGCGCACAAACAGGAGGCAACTGGATGAAACTCGCTACGGTTAAAATCGCGATCGCCGGCGCGCTCATGAGTGTGGCGCTGACAGCCTGCGTCGTTGCACCCGCCCCGGGCTATGGCGAAGTGGTCGCCTACGAGGCGCCACCGCCGGTGCAGTATGAAGCGGTGGGTGTAGCGCCCGCCCCCGGATATTTCTGGATCGGTGGCGCCTGGTTCTGGGAGGGCGGCCGTTACGCCTGGCATCCGGGACGCTGGGAGCGGGAGCGGCCCGGCTACCGTTGGGTGCCGCACCAGTGGGTGCGTGGTGGCAACGGCTGGCACATGCGGGCCGGCCACTGGCAGCACCGCTAAGCCCTCACCGCACTTCGGCTCCGCCATACCGGGCCGCCCGTAACCAGGGCGGCCCGGGTCACACTTCCCGCGCCCGGCTGACTCATCGGCCGTTGCGTGAGCTACGCTGCTCCCGGTGACCAGCCGATCTCAGCTTCGAACCCTGTTGTGGTCAGGCGTCGCGGCGTCGCTGTCGACGGCCGCGACCGCCGATCCGCCGACCCGCAATGTCGCGGAGGGGCCCGCGGGTTACACCGTCGCCTGCGCCCTGGCCGATCAGCCGGGCATGCGCAGCTGTGCCGACCTGCCGGCGGCGGCGGCCTGCGGGCATGAGCCGGATCTTGCCTCGCGCGCCTCGAACGAGGCGACCGCCATGACCTTCGTCAACCGCAGCGACCAGACGGTCGAGCTCTACTGGCTCGACTTTCGTGGCTCGCGCAAGTTCTATCAGCACCTGGTCCCGGGTGGCAGAGCCACGCAGCAAACCTTCATGGGGCACTACTGGCTGGTGGCCTCAACCGATGGCGTCTGCATCGCCGTCTTCAAAGCTGCACCGGAGTCGCTGGCGTTCTTCTGAACCACGATTTGCGCTCCGCGCCTGAGCCGCTGCACACTTGATTCTGCGCCGGCCGCGAGCCGGGGCGGGAAACCTTGCGGGAGCATCTCGATGGGCCGAACATGGCGAAGGGCGGGCGCCTGGCTCGCGGCGGCAATCCTCGCGGCAACCTACCTGCTCGCGGCGCAGCCGCCCGCCGCCGCACAGACCGGCGCCATGGCCAAATTCACCCTCAGCAGCAGCGACTTCACGGACGGCGGCACGATCGCCAACGCCCAGGTGTTCAACGGCTTCGACTGCAAGGGCGGCAACGTGTCGCCGGCGCTGAAGTGGAGCGGTGCCCCGGCCGGCACCATGAGCTTCGCCCTCATGGTGCACGATCCGGACGCCCCCACCGGCAGCGGCTGGTGGCACTGGATCGTCTACAACATTCCCGCCGGGACGACTGCTCTACCTGCCGGGGCGGGGGATCCCGCGAAGCATCTGCTGCCCGCCGGCGTCGTGCAGGGACGCACCGACTACGGCACGGCCGGTTACGGCGGCCCCTGCCCCCCGCCGGGCAAGCCGCACCACTATTACTTCCGACTCTACGCGCTCAAGGTCGCAAAGCTCGAGGTGCCCGCGGACGCCGGCGCCGCGCTCATCGGCTTCAACGTGCGCGCACAGGAGCTCGGCCACGCGGAGCTCCTGGGAATGTATGGCCGCTGAGCCGCGCAAGAGAGCGGGCGCCGCGCGTGAGCGGCGGCCGGCGATATGGCCGTACCTCGTCATGCCGCTGATCGTGGTGCTGGTGTTTTACGCCCTCTACCGCGTGCATCAGCAACCGCGCCGCGAGCCGGCCGCAACGCCTGCGGTATCCGGCGCGCCTTCGACCGAGCCGGCGCCGCAGTAACCGCAGCGGAAGTTGGCGTTACGCGGATTCCGCGGCTAGGATAGCCGCCCTTTTTTGCACCACCGTCATGTCGCCCAGACCCGCCCGGATGAGTGTCGCTGCCACACGCCCGCGCCGCGCGACGCGCAAGCCTGCGCGCCCCACGGAGCGAGCGCCCCGGGTGGGTTTTGTCAGCCTCGGCTGCCCGAAGGCGCTGGTGGACTCGGAGCGCATCCTCACGCAGCTGCGCGCTGAAGGATACGAGGTCGCGCCCACGTACCAGGACGCCGACCTGGTGGTGGTCAACACCTGCGGCTTCATCGACGCAGCCGTGGACGAGTCGCTCGACGCCATCGGTGAAGCGCTCGCGCACAACGGCCGCGTGATCGTCACCGGCTGCCTCGGAGCTAACCCTGAGCGCATCCTCGCGCGGCATCCGCAGGTAATGCAGGTGACCGGCCCGCAGGCCTACGCGGAGGTGGTGGCGGCGGTGCACGCGCAGCTGCCGCCACGGCACGAGCCGTTCTTCGATCTGCTGCCGCCGCAGGGCGTGCGGCTGACGCCGCGCCACTACGCGTACCTGAAGATCTCGGAAGGCTGCAACAACCGGTGCAGCTTCTGCATCATCCCCTCGATGCGCGGCCGCCTGCGCAGCCGCCGCATCGACGACGTACTGCGCGAGGCGCAGCGGCTGGCGGCCGCCGGAGTGAAGGAGCTGCTCGTCATCGCGCAGGACACCAGCGCCTATGGCGTGGATTTGCGCTACGCCGGTGCCGAATGGCGCGGCGAGAGCCTGCAGACGCGCTTCCTTGATCTGGCGCGCGCACTGGGTCGGCTCGGGCCCTGGGTCCGCCTGCACTACGTGTATCCCTATCCGCACGTCGATGCCGTCATCGAGCTCATGGCGCAGGGCGGTGTGCTGCCGTACCTCGACGTGCCCTTTCAGCACGGCAGCCCCACGGTGCTCAGGCGCATGCGCCGCCCGGCACACGCCGAGGACACACTGGCACGCATCCGCGGGTGGCGGCACAGCTGCCCGCAGCTCACCCTGCGCAGCACCTTCATCGTCGGATTTCCCGGGGAGACCGAGGCGGAATTCCGCGAGTTGCTCGAATGGCTGGATGAGGCGCAGCTCGATCGCGTCGGGTGCTTCAAGTACTCACCGGTCGAGGGCGCCGCGGCGAATGCCCTCGGCGAGCACGTGCCGACGCAGCTGCAGGAAGAGCGCTACGCGCGCTTCATGGAGCGCGCCGCCGCGATCAGTACGCGGCGGCTCGCGGCACGCGTGGGTGAGCGCACGCGTGTACTCATCGACTCGGTCACCAACGGCGTGGCCACCGCGCGCAGTGCCGCGGAAGCCCCTGAGATCGACGGGGTGATCCGGATCGAAGCGGCCGGCGACGCGGTGGGCGCCGGCGAGAAAACCATCGGCACCCTCAAGGCTGGCGAGAAAACCATCACCCGCCTGAAGGCTGGCGAGTGGGCCGATGTCGAGATCGTGGCCGCCGATGCCTACGATCTGACCGGCCGCCTCACCGCATCCAACCGGTAAGGCGGCCGGCGCCCGACATCAGCTCGATGTCATGCCGAGCGACTGCATGATCTTCGTGCCCCGGTCTTTCACTTCCTGCGCCTTGGTCATGGCGCTGGTGTAGTCGCCGGAGGTGGCGGCGGTGGAAGCATCGCTCCACTCGGACTTCATCGAGTCGACTCCCGACTTGGCGTCGGCCAGGCCCTGCTTGGTCACGCCCTTGGGCAGGTGGTGCGACTTAGACAGTGTCTTAACCCGGCTCTCGATGGCATCGATCATCCTGGGCACGTCCTTGCTCACCGCAGCCCAGTCGTCCCTGGCCTTGTCGGCCGCAGCCTGCGCCTCCTGCTGCTTGGCGGTCACGGTGTCTTTCAGACTGCTGATGGCACTGTTGAGTGCGGGCATGGCCGCGAGCACACCCTTGTAGTCGCCCTTGGCGAGAGCGTCGTGGGCGCTATTGAGCTGTGCGTCGATCGCCTTCAGTTGATCGGGGGCGTACTTCAGAGCGCTGTCGCGAATCGGCACGAGAGCACTATCCGCAGCCGCCACCGCCTGCTCCGCGGGGATTTTCTGGTTTTCGCAGCCGACAAGGGACAAGACCGCCAGCGCCGCCAGCAGCCCCACGAATAACTTCTTCATTTGCAGATCCTCGCTCTTGGTTTTGCCGACACTGGAAAACGCGGGGACCGGCCGCGCCTCCTCAAGTTAGTTGCGAAGAGTAGCACGAAGCCTGCGCCGAGCCAGCGTCCGCAGTGCCAATGGCCAAGCTCTGGCGGCCGAATCCTTGATTTATTCCATGAGCGCGCGCGGCTGACAGCCTCCAACAACACGACTGCGCCGGACAGCAACAATGTCAGGCGGATTTTGCCGGCTAGGGCGCGACCGACTGCCCGCGCACGGCGTCGTCCACGCTCGAATAGTCGAGGGCCGCCGGTGGCAGCGACGGGATGGCGGCGCGCAGCAGCGCCTCGCGCGCGGGCTCCTTGAGCCGCGCGACCCGCAGCTTGCAACCGCGGGCCGCCAGCCAGGCACAGAACTCGCCGAGCGCCTCGAGCGCCGTGCTGTCGAGGTCGGGGGATTCCTCGAGACTCAACACCACCAGTGTGGTGCGCGGATACCCACGCACCTGCTGCCGCACCTGCGCCATCACCGGCTCGGCGTTGGCGAAGAACAGCGGCTCTTCGGGCCGCAGCACCAGCATGTGCGGCGCGGTCACCGCTGCAGGAAAGCGCTCGCGGCTGACGTAGTCATGCGCACCCACCCGCCCCAGCACCGCCACGCGCGGGCTGGCGAGCGATCTCAGCAGCATCCCCACGCTGAAGGCGATCGCCACCAGCAGTCCATCCAGCACGCCGAACAGCATCACCGCCAGCACCGCACCGAGCGCCACCTCGCGGTCACGGTGCCAGCGGAAATAATGACGGAACACCTCCAGGCGCAGCGACTTGCTCACCGCATGAATGACGATGGCGGCGAGCACCGGCTGGGGGATGCGCTCGATCCAGGGCAGCAGCACCACCACCAGCACCAGCACAGTGGCCGCGGCGAACAGCCCCGCGAAGCGGGACTGTGCGCCGGCCGCCTCATTGGCGGAGGTGCCCGAGTACCCGGCCCCCACCGGGGTGCCCTGGAACAATCCCGACACCGCGTTGGCGATGCCGAGCGCCAGCAGGTCGCGGTTGGGTTGCACCGGCTCGTCGTGCCGCAGCGCGAAGGTGCGGATCGAGCCGTAGGATTCAGCGTACAGAATGAACATCAGCGCCAGTGAGTACTCCACCAGCTGCAGCCAGCGCGCCTCGCCCGGCAGCGTGAAAACGGGCACGATGAGCGCCAGGTGGATCGGCCCGGTGAGCACCACGCCGTGCGCGCTGAGCGCCGGCGCGGCGAGAATCCCGGCGATGATCACGACCAGCGCCCCGGGCACGCGCGGCAGCCGCTCGAGAATGAACAATCCGGCCAAAGCAATCAGCCCGCACGCCAGGCTCGGGAGCTGCCAGGCCGCAACACCACGCCCGAGCTCCACCAGCAGCGCAAAGAAGTAGCTGCTGTGGACGTGCAGGTTGACCAGCGTCGGCCATTGTTTGACGGCGATCACCAGCGCCAGGCCAAAGGCATAACCGCGCAGCACCGGCCGGGCAATGAGATTCGACATGACACCGAGCCGCAGGCTGGCGCAGACGACGAACGCGACGCCGCCGCCGACCACCAGCAGCGAGGCCAGGCCCATCCGCTCGGCCGCCGTGCCCGGCGCCAGCGCCGCGAGGGAGGACGCCAGTACTGCGGCGGAGGAGGAGGTCGCGCTGACGATGGCGAAGCGGCTGCGGCCGATGAGCCCGTAGCACAGGAGCCCCGCGAACAGTGCGATGACGCCCGCCTGGGGTGGCAGGCTCGCAAGTCCGGAATAGGCCACGGCTTCGGGCAGCAGCAGTCCGGCGATCGCCAGGCCGGCCAGCAGATCAGCCAGCGTGGTTGTGGTTGTCATTGGCCGCGCATCGTACCCCAAAGAAAAGGGCGCGCTTTCCCGGTGGTGCCCCGGGCCTTCGGCCGCGGCGATGGGCAGGTGCGTACGCCGCCGGCGCGGTGTGGGTTCGGCGGTGAAGCGCGGCGCGCGGCGCGGCTATTCGACCGTCACGCTCTTGGCGAGGTTACGCGGCTGATCGACGTCGGTGCCCTTGAGGATCGCCGCGTGATAGGCGAGCAGCTGCAACGGGATGCTGTAGACCACCGGCGCCTGCACGTAGGTGACATGCCGCGGCATCTCGATCACCGTGACGCCATCGCTCGCCTGGATCCCGGACTCCGGATCCGCAAACACGATCAGCTCACCGCCGCGGGCACGCACTTCCATGAGGTTGGACTTGAGTTTCTCCAACAGGTCGTTGTTGGGTGCCACGGTCACCACCGGCATGTCGGAATCCACCAGCGCCAGCGGCCCGTGCTTCAGCTCGCCGGCCGGGTAGCCTTCGGCATGCAGGTAGGAAATCTCCTTGAGTTTCAGCGCGCCTTCCAGCGCAATCGGGTAGAGCGCGCCGCGACCGAGAAAGAGTGCATGGTGCTTGTCCGCGAAACGCTTCGCCAGCTGCTGGATCACCGGATCGAGCGCCAGCGTCTTCTCCACCAGCGACGGCAGCTCGATCAACCGTGTCACCAGGCCGCGCTCGCGCTCGGCATCCGCACCGTGGTGCTTGGCGAGCGCCACCACCAGCATGCTGACCGCGGTGAGCTGCGTGGTGAAGGCCTTGGTCGAAGCCACGCCGATCTCGGGACCGGCGCGGGTGAGCATGACGAGCTGCGACTCGCGCACCAGCGAGCTCTCCGGCACGTTGCAGATGGCGAGCGAGGACAGGTAACCGGACTGCCGGGCGAGACGCAGCGCCGCCAGCGTGTCCGCCGTCTCGCCCGACTGCGAGATAGTGACGAACAGCGAGTTCGGCGGCACCAGGGGGTTGCGGTAGCGGTATTCGCTGGCGATGTCGACCGAGCACGGAATCTTGCAGATCTGCTCGATGAAGTAGCGTGCGACGCAGCCGGCGTGGAAGCTGGTGCCGCAGGCGACGATGTGAACGTTGTGCGTGCGCTTGAACACCTCGGTGGCCGCCGGGCCGAAGGCGGCCTCCAGCAGCCGTCCGTTCGCCACCCGCTCCTGCAGAGTGTCGGCGATCGCCCGCGGCTGCTCGTGAATCTCCTTGAGCATGAAATGCGCATAGGGGCCACGCTCGGCGGCGGTCGCCGACAGCTCGCTCTCGCGCACCGGGCGTTCCACGGAGTTGCCGTCCCGGTCGATGACCCGCACCGTCTGGCGGCGGACCTCGGCGACGTCGCCTTCCTCGAGGAAGATGAAGCGCCGCGTCACCGGCAGCAGCGCGGCCACGTCCGAGGCGACGAAGTTCTCGTCGTCTCCCAGGCCCACGACCACCGGACAGCCCTCGCGCGCCAGGATCAGACGATCCGGATCGTGCTCACTGACCACCAGCAGCGCGTAGGCGCCCTCGAGCTCCGCGACCGTGGCGCGCACCGCCTTGAAGAGGTCGCCGACCGTCTGCAGGTGATAATGGATGCGGTGAGCAATGACCTCGGTATCAGTCTCGGAATTGAAGTGGTAGCCGCGGCGCTCGAGATCCGAGCGCAGCTCCTCGTGGTTCTCGATGATGCCGTTGTGGACGATCGCGATGCCGTCGCGCGAGATGTGCGGGTGCGCATTGCGTTCGCTCGGCACGCCATGGGTGGCCCAGCGGGTGTGGGCAATGCCGATCTTGCCGCTGGTGGGCGTGTGCTCCAGGGCCTCGTCCAGCATGCGCACCTTGCCGACGGTGCGCAGCCTGGTGAGGTGCTTCGAGCCGTTAAGGACCGCGATGCCGGCGGAATCGTAGCCGCGGTACTCGAGCCGCCGCAGGCCCTCCATGAGGACCGGGACGACATTCCTTTCGGCGACCGCTCCGACGATTCCGCACATATCCTTTGCCTCGAGACTGATCCTGCCGTTAACAGGACCGTGGGTTGGTTAGTTTGCCTGAAACGCGCAGGGCGCGCAGACCGGGCTTGCGAAAGCCGTGACCGGAGTCGCGGTTCAGGGGTATCGTCGCCGCGATCATGACGCAGTTGCACCACCCGCCCGCGGACGCTACCGGCCCATGATCCTGGTCACCGGTGGCGCCGGTTTCATCGGCTCGAACATCGCGGCGGCGCTCGCCGGGCGCGGCCAACAGGTGGCGGTCTGCGATCGGCTGCGCCGGGGCGACAAGTGGCGCAACCTCGCCAGGGTGCCGCTGCGCGACTTCGTCGACCCGGAATTGCTGTTGCCGTGGCTGCAGCAGCACGCCGACGGCGTTGAAGCGATCGTGCACATGGGTGCGATCACCTCGACGACCGAAGCCGACGCCGACCTGATCACCGCGGTGAATTTCCGCCTGCCGCTCACCTTGTGGCGCTGGTGCGCAACCTTCGGCAAGCGATTCATCTACGCCTCTTCCGCCTCGACCTATGGCGACGGCGCTCGAGGATTCGACGATGACGCCTCCCCGCAGGCCCTGGCGCGGCTGCGGCCGCTCAACCCCTACGGCTGGAGCAAGCACCTCTTCGATCAGTGGGTCGCCCGCGAGCTCGCGGACGGCGCCGCCGCGCCACCGCAGTGGGTCGGACTGAAGCTCTTCAACGTCTATGGCCCCAACGAGTATCACAAAAGCACCATGCGCAGCGTCGTGGCACAGAAATACCCGCAGGCGGCGGCGGACCAGCCGGTGACGCTGTTTCGCTCCCATCGGCCCGATGTGCCCGACGGCGCCCAGCAGCGGGATTTTGTGTACGTGCGCGACTGTGTCGAGGTGGCGCTGTGGTTCCTCGATCACCCGAAGGTCGCCGGGTTGTTCAATGTCGGCACGGGGCAGGCGCGCAGCTTCGAGGAGCTGGCCCGGGCGCTGTTCGCTGCCCTGCAGCTTCCGGCGCGCATCGCGTACGTCGATACACCCCCGGCGCTGCGCGCGCACTACCAGTACTTCACCGCGGCGCGCATGGAGCGTCTGCGCGCCGCCGGCTACAGCCGCGCATTCACTTCGCTGGAAGAGGGCGTGCGCGACTACGTGCAGCGCTTCCTCTCGCAGCCCGATCCGTACCGCTGACGGCGCGCCGTCAGCGTGCTTTGTCCAGCCTGCGGATCCGCTCGACCAGCGAGGCGGTCGACTTCTCCGGAACCAGCGGCACGATCTCCACGCGACCGCCGCCTGATTCCACGAACTCGCGGCCCACGACCTGCGCCGGCTGGTAATCACCGCCCTTGACCAGGACCTGCGGCCTGACGGCGCGCAGGATCTCCAGCGGAGTGTCGTCGTCGAAAATCGTCACCGCGTCGACGAAGCTCAGCGCCGCCAGCAGTGCCGCACGCTCGGCCTGCGGGACCAGCGGCCGGTCGGCGCCCTTGAGGCGGCGCACCGAGGCATCGCTGTTGATCGCGAGCACCAGCACATCCCCGAGCCTGGCAGCGTGGCCGAGCAGCGACAGGTGCCCGGCATGCAGCAGGTCAAAGCAGCCATTGGTAAACACGATCTGCTTCCCCGCCATGCGCCAGGAGGCGGCGCGGGCCGCCAGATCCTCGCGGGACAGGATCTTGCTGTCGGGGCGCGCCACCAGAGCGTCGCGAATGCTCGCCGCGTCCACCGCCACCGCGCCAATCTGGCCGACCGCAACGCCGGCCGCGGCGTTCGCCAGTTGCGCGGCCTCGAGCAGCGTAGCCTGCGCACCGAGCGCGAGTGCCAGCACCGCGACCGCCGTATCCCCGGCGCCGGTGACGTCATAGACCTCACGACGGATGCCCGGGACCGCGATCTCAGCCTGGCCGCCGGGTACCACCAACATACCGCGGCTGCCGAGCGTCACCACCATGGACTGCAGTCCTGCGGCGGCAATCAACGGACGGGCGGCGGCGGCGATCGCCGCCGTGTCGTCCGCGTCCAGCACCTGTCCTGCCGCCGCCTCGAGCTCGCGCAGGTTGGGAGTCACGGTGGTCGCGCCGCGGTAGCGCGCGAAATCCTGGTGCTTGGGATCCACCACCACCGGGGCGCTGGCGCGCGCTCCCAGCACTGCGCTGATGGCTTGCGGTGTCAGGGCGCCCTTGGCGTAGTCGCTGAGAATGATGGCAGCAGGTGGCGCGCCTTCGGCCAGCCGGGCAAGCAGACGCGCACTGGCCTCGTGCGGGCACGGCAGAGCATCTTCCCAGTCGAGCCGCAGCAGTTGCTGACTGCGTCCCAGCACGCGCAGCTTGCGGGTGGTGCGCCGCTCGGGAAGTTTGAGCACCGCGCGGCTATCGATATCTGCCGCCCCGCATAGTCGCAACAGCTCGGCGCCTTCAGCGTCATCGCCTGCGATGCCGCCGAGACTCACGCGCGCGCCCAGCGCCGCGGCCTGGCGGGCGACGTTCGCGGCCCCGCCGAGGCGATGCTCGCTATCGCGCACCCGCACGATGGGTACCGGGGCTTCGGGCGAGATGCGTTCCACGTCGCCGGTGCAGTACTCGTCCAGCATCAGGTCGCCGACGACCCACAGGTGCAGTCCCCGGCACCGCTCGAGGATCGCCAGCAGCGCCGCGCTGCTCGCTGCATGCGCCGGCTCGCTCATGGCGCGCCCTGCTGGCGCAGCAGGCCGTCGAGCGAATCGGCGATGGCGTGAATGCACAGCGTGTGCATCTCCTGGATGCGCTCCACCACGGCTGACGGCGCCCGCAACACGACATCCGCGTGATCGGCCAGCTGACCGCCGTGTGCACCGGTGAGCGCCGCGACCTTGCAGCCGAGTGCGCGCGCCGTACGGGCCGCCTGCACCACGTTGGCCGAATTGCCGCTGGTGCTGATCGCAAACAGCAGATCACCCGGGCGTGCCAGTGCCTCGACCTGGCGTGCAAACACCTGCGCGTAGCCATAGTCGTTGCCGAGCGCGGTCAGGGTGGCGCTGTCGGCGGTGAGAGCAATCCCCGGCAGCGCACGCCGCTCCTCACGGAAGCGGCCGACGAGCTCGGCGACCAGATGCTGCGCATCGGCTGCGCTGCCGCCGTTGCCGCAGGCAAGAATCTTATGCCCGCCGCGCAGGCAGTCGTGGGCGAGTGTGACGATACGCTCGATCAGCGGCGGCAGCTCGTCGGCCGCCCGGGCTACGACGGCGGCGTGCTCCGCGAAGACGTCATGTATGGACATGTTGGATGCGACTCCCGGCGACGATCGCACGGGCGAGCTGCTTGAGATCATCATATGCCGCCACCCCGCAACCGCGAAGCAGTTCCTCGGTCTGCCGTCCCTTACCGGTGCGCACCAGGGCGGCGGCAACCCCGGCGCGCGACGCCGCCTCGAGGTCGCGCCGATCGTCCCCGACTACCAGGGTAGCCGTGGCTGCGATTCCTGCCAGGGTCATGGCCGCCTGGATCAGTCCGGCAGCGGGCTTGCGGCAATTGCACTGCGCCTCAGGCGTATGATGGCAGACGAGCACCGCATCGAGCGCACCGCCTTCCCGGGCCGCCGCCGCGCGCATGTACTCGTGCACCGCCTGCAGTTGCTCAAGGGTCATGAGGCCGCGGCCGACGGCCGACTGGTTGGTCGCGACCGAGACGTAAACGCCTGCGCACCGCAGGATCGCCAGGCCCTCGAGCGCCCCGGGCAGCCAGTGAAACTGCGCGGCCGTGCGCACACACGGCAACTCTGCGGCTTCGTGGTTCAGTACCCCATCGCGATCGAGAATGATGTGGCGATACTGCACGCGCCACCGCCCACGCTACTTCAGCGGCTTTACCGGCCGCTGCCAGTTCTCGATCGTCATCTGGCGGGCGCGCGCCACGGTGAGCTTGCCGGCGGGCACCGAGTGCGTGACCGTGGAGCCGGCGGCGATGGTGGCGCCGGCGCCGACGGTGATCGGGGCGACCAGCACGCTGTTCGAGCCGGTGTGAACGTCATCGCCGATGTGCGTGCCGTGCTTGGCGGCGCCGTCGTAGTTGGCGACGATGGTGCCGGCGCCGATGTTCACGCGGTTGCCCACCTGGGCGTCGCCGACGTAGGCGAGATGGTTCGCCTTGGCGGCTTCGCCGAGCTGCGAGTTCTTCACCTCGACGAAATTGCCGATGTGCACGCCGCCCGCCAGCAGCGCTTCGGGCCGCAGCCGTGCGAACGGCCCGATGTTGCAGCCGGGTCCGATGCGCGCGCCATCGATGACGCAGTGCGCGAACACCTGCGTGTCCGCGCCGATCTCGCTGTCGCGGATCACGCAGCCGGGACCGATGCGCACGCGGTCGCCGAGCCGCACGTTTCCTTCGAGGATCACGTTGATGTCGAGGTACACATCGCTGCCGTGGTCGACCGTGCCGCGCACGTCGATGCGCGCGGGATCGACGAGCGTGATGCCCGCGGTGAGCAGCTCGTGCGCCCGCCGTGTGCGGCAGACACGCTCGAGCTCGGCGAGCTGCGCCTTGTCGTTCACGCCCTGCACTTCACTGCAATCGGCAGCGGTAACTGCCCGCACCGCCACCCGGTCGCCGACCGCCATGGCGATGACGTCGGTGAGGTAGTACTCGCTCTGGGCGTTGTTGGTCTTGAGCCGCCCCAGCCAGCCGCGCAGCAGCCGCGCCGGGCAAGCGAGCACGCCGGTGTTGCATTCACGGATCGCCTGCTGCGCCCGCGTGGCATCCCGCTGCTCGACGATGCGCTGCACCAGGCCCGAGCGCCCGCGCACGATGCGCCCGTAGCCCTGCGGATCCTGCAGCTGCACGGTGAGCAGCGCCAGCTGCTTCGCTCCGGCGAGCGACAGCAGCCTGACGAGCGTGGCGGCGCTGATGAGCGGCACGTCGCCGTACAGCACCAGCACCATCTGGTTGTCAGGGATCTGTGGCATGGCCTGCAGCACGGCGTGCCCGGTGCCGAGGCGCTGCGGCTGCAACGTCCACGACACCGCTTCGCCGGCCAGAGCGGCGCGCACCTGCTCACCGCCATGGCCATAGACGACGTGTATCGCGGTGGGGCGAAGCGTGCGGGCCGTGTCGATGACGTGCCGGAGCAGCGGGCGGCCGGCGAGGGGTTGCAGCACCTTAGGTTGCGCCGACTTCATGCGCTTGCCTTCGCCGGCGGCGAGTATCACCACCGCGAGCGCAGCGCGGCCGCCCTCGGCAGCTGGCCCGGCGCCGACCCGCGCCGGGCCGGTCCGGGCGCGACCTGAGCCAGCCGCCTGCGGGCGCGAGCTGCGTCGCGGTGCTGAATCGCTCCTAGGCATACGGGCGCATTCTACTCAGCGGCGCACCGTGTAGGCGTGGCTGTCGCCTTCCGGCCTGCCGACCGGCAGCTCGGCGAGCTTGCTCCTCATGAGTGGGCCGATGTACAGCTGCGGATTGGAATGAATCTCGTGCTCGCTGTCCTCGCGCCGGGCGATGAGCGCCGCCGCCTGCTGAAAGGCTGCCTCCAGCGAGGCGCTGCGCGGCAGCGCATCCTTGAGAAAGGCCTCGCCGAACCAGGTGAGCTCGCGATCGTCCTCGCAGCCGAAGGAGCTGTGGCCGGCATCGGCGGCGGTGACGACGGCGGTGGTGTCGGTCTTGAGCGCATCGATGAATACGCCGGCGTAGCAGGCCGACACCACCACGATGCGCCAGCGGATGCCGGATTGGTCGAGCGCCTCGCGCAGGTCGGTGGGTGCGAGCTGCGCGAGCGGCAGCGAGCCGTTCTCGACCTCGAGCCCGTCCTGCGAGCCGTGCGAGGTGAGGAACAGCACCAGTACGTCGGCTTGCGGGTTCATGCGCGTCGCGAGCGCTTTCAGGATCTGGGTGAGGCCGGCAAGGCTTGCCAGCGGGTAGGAATCGCGATCGTCGATGTCGTTGATGAGAAGCGCCGTGCGGTCCTGGGAGCCGTAGCGCGCGCCGAACACCTCGCTGGCGAACTGTGCTTCCCGCCGGAAGATCCCCTGATCGCCATCGCCGGCGAAGCCGACGAAATACACGCCGGGCTTGCCGGGTTGCGTCGGGGTAACCCGGGCCACCGCCGCGGCGATGCGCGCGGGCTGATCGTAGAAGAGCGCTTCGGCCTCATCGGAGTCATCCGCCGTTTCCTGCGCCTGCGACGTCTGGTCGGACACCCACAGGCGCGTATCGAGGTTCAGGAGCTCGAGCACCCAGGGCGAGGTGCTGACCAGCAGCAGTGCCAGCAGCGCCGGTGCTGCGCGCAGCGCACCGTAAGCTGCCGCGAGCGAGCGCAGCGCGAGGCATGCAACATAGATGAGCGCCACCACGCTGGCGGCGAGCATGTGCCGGCGCACCAGCGCGAGGTCCTGGGCCAGCCAGAACACCGCCAGCACCCCGGGCGCGGCCGCGAGCAGCGGCACCAGCAGCGCGCGCGTGTCCGTGGCGCGGCTGTGGGCACGCGCAATGAGCGCGCAGGCCACCAGGCCGAGCAGCAGGTAGCAGGCCCAGCCGAACAGCCCGTCGAGCGCGAGCGGCGCGTGGCTTGCGGCGTGCAGGAAATCCAGCAGCACCCAGATCGCGAGATTCACCGCGATGAGCGCGGCGAGCTGGTCGAAGTCGACTACGAATTGCGCCGGCCGCACTGGACGCAGCGCCAGCAGCTGCACCCCGCCGCGCAGGTTGCCGATGAGCGCGGCCGCGAAGCCGCGCGGCTCCGGCAGCGGCGCCGCGGGCACGGACTCGGCAGAGGTTGCGTAAGGGTCCAGCCGCTTCAGCCCCGCAGTTTGCGCAGCCGCTCGAGCAGCCGCAGGATCGCCGCCGCGCGCGCGAGCTCCGCCTGCGCCTCGGCGATGGAAATCCGCCCGCTCTTATCGCGCAGCGCTTCCTCCGCCCGCTGCTTGGCGGCGAGCGCCGCGGCCTCGTCGAGATCCCTGGCGCGCAGCGCGGTGTCGGCCAGCACCGTGACCTTGTGCGGCTGCACCTCGAGCGCTCCGCCGCTGACATAGAAGTGATGCTCCTCGCCGTCGGGGGTGCGCACGCGCACCTCGCCGGGTTTCAGCAGCGTGAGCAGCGGCGCGTGCCGCGGCGCGATGCCGAGCTCGCCCTCGGAGCCGGCCGCGAACACCATGGCGGCCGCGCCGGAGAACAACTCCCCTTCGGCGCTGACGATGTCGACGTGGATGGTGTGGGCTTCGGCCATGTCCCGTTCGCCTATTGCAGCGTCTTCGCCTTGGCAACCGCCTCCTCGATCGAGCCGACCATGTAGAAGGCCTGCTCGGGGAGCGCATCGAACTCGCCGCTGATGATGCCCTTGAAGCCGCGGATCGTGTCCTTCAACGGCACGATCTTGCCCTCCTGGCCGGTGAACACCTTGGCGACGTTGAAGGGCTGCGACAGGAAGCGCTGCACCTTGCGTGCGCGGTAGACGCTGAGTTTGTCCTCCTCCGACAGCTCATCCATGCCAAGAATCGCGATGATGTCCTGCAGCTCCTTGTAGCGCTGCAGCACCGCCTGCACGCCGCGCGCGGTGTTGTAATGCTCTTCCCCCACCACCAGCGGGTCGAGTTGACGGCTGGTGGAGTCGAGCGGATCAACCGCCGGATAAATGCCCAGCGAGGCGATCTGGCGCGATAGCACCACCGTCGCATCGAGGTGCGCGAAGGTCGTCGCGGGCGACGGATCGGTGAGATCGTCCGCCGGCACGTACACCGCCTGGATGGAGGTGATCGAGCCCTTCTTGGTGGAGGTGATGCGCTCCTGCAGCACCCCCATCTCCTCGGCGAGGGTGGGCTGGTAACCCACCGCGGAGGGCATGCGCCCAAGGAGCGCCGAGACTTCGGTGCCGGCGAGCGTGTAACGGTAAATGTTGTCGATGAAGAACAGCACATCGCGCCCCTTGCCCGCGGAATCCGGGCGCGTCTCGTCGCGGAAGTACTCGGCCATGGTGAGACCGGTGAGCGCGACCCGCAGGCGGTTGCCCGGCGGCTCGTTCATCTGCCCATACACCATCGCGACCTTGGAGTTCGACAGGTCGTCCTTGTCGATGACTTTCGACTCGATCATCTCGTGATAGAAGTCGTTACCCTCGCGCGTGCGCTCGCCGACGCCGGCGAACACCGACAGTCCGCTGTACTGCTTGGCGATGTTGTTGATGAGCTCGAGCATATTGACGGTCTTGCCCACCCCGGCACCGCCGAACAGCCCGACCTTGCCGCCCTTGGCGAACGGCACCAGCAGATCGATGACCTTGATGCCGGTGACCAGCAGGTCCTGGCCGCCGGCCTGTTCCGCGAACGACGGCGGCGGCCGATGGATCGGCAGGTGCTCGGTGGCTTCAACCGGTCCGCGGTTGTCCTGCGGCTGGCCCAGTACATCCATGATACGCCCGAGCGTTCCCTTGCCTACCGGCACCGTGATCGGCGCGCCGGTCGACTGTACCGCGAGTCCGCGCTTTAAGCCCTCGGAGGAGCCCATGGCGATGGTACGGACGATGCCATCGCCGAGCTGCTGCTCCACTTCCAGCGTCAGGTCGACGTCCTTGAGCTTCAAGGCCTCGTAGATGCGCGGAATGGATTCGCGCGGGAACTCGACGTCGATGACGGCGCCGATGATCTGGATGATGTGTCCCTCGGGGGAAGTGGCCATGTTGTCGTTCCTCAAACCGCCGCGGCACCGCCGACGATCTCCGAGAGCTCTTTGGTGATCGCGGCCTGTCGGGCCTTGTTGTAGACGAGTTGCAGTTCACTGATCAGCTTGCCGGCGTTGTCGGTGGCCGCCTTCATGGCGACCATGCGTGCCGCCTGCTCGCTGGCGACGCTCTCGACCGCGCCGCGGTAGACCTGCGACTCGATGTAGCGCATCAGCAGGCCATCGAGGATCGCGGCAGCATCGGGCTCATAGATGTAATCCCAGTGCTCCTGCAGATCTTCGGTGTCGAGCTCCTCGATCGGCAACAGCTGCGTCGCCACGGGCTTCTGCGTCATGGTGTTGACGAACTGCGCGTTCACCAGCAGCAGCCGATCGAGCTTGCCCTCGCGGTAGGCATCCAGCATCACTTTCACCGCACCGATCAGATCCTTGACGTGCGGGCGGTCACCGAGGTTCACGACGCTGGCGAGGATCGGCACGTTCAGACGCCGAAAGAAGGTCAGGCCCTTGCTGCCGATCAGGGTCAGGCTGACCGTGGCGCCCTTGCCCTGCCAGTCGCGCAGCTGCACGAGCGTCTCCCTGAAGACATTGGCGTTCAGTCCGCCGGCGAGGCCGCGATCGGTGGAGATCACGATCAGGCCGATCGCCTGCGGCTCACGCGTCAGCAGAAACGGATGGCGGTAGTCAGGGTTCGCCTGGGTGAGGTGGCCGATGACGTTGCGCATCTTCTGCGCGTACGGGCGTGCGCGGCGCATCCGCTCCTGGGCACGGCGGATCTTGCTCGTGGCCACCATCTGCATGGCCTTGGTGATCTTCTGAGTGTTCTTGACACTCGCGATCTTGGAGCGGATTTCCTTGGTGCCGGGCATTCGCTTTTTTCCTCGGGTGCCCTAGTAGCTGCCGGTGGCGACGAAGTCGTCGATGAGCTTCTTCAACGCCGCCTCGTTCTCCTTGGTGAGCTTCGGCTGCGCGTTGATGTCGTCCAGCGTCGAGCGGTAGTTGCTGTGCGCGAACGCCTGCAGCGCCGCCTCGAACGCCACAATCTTCTTCAGTTCCACCTTGTCCATGTAGCCGTTGGTGACCGCGTAGAGGGACAGCGCCATCTCCGCGACCGACATGGGCGCGTACTGCTTCTGCTTCATCACTTCCGTCACGCGCTGACCGCGCTCGAGTTGCCGGCGCGTTGCCTCGTCGAGGTCGGAGGCGAACTGCGAGAAGGCGGCGAGCTCGCGATACTGGGCGAGCGCCAGGCGGATGCCGCCGCCGAGCTTCTTGATGATATCCGTCTGCGCCGCACCGCCGACGCGCGACACCGAGATGCCGGCGTTCATGGCGGGACGGATGCCGGCGTTGAAAAGATCACTCTCGAGGAATATCTGACCATCGGTGATCGAGATGACGTTGGTGGGCACGAATGCGGTTACATCGCCCGCCTGAGTCTCGATGATCGGCAGCCCGGTGAGCGAGCCGGTCTTGCCCTTGACGCGCCCGTCGCTCGCCTTCTCCACGTACTCCTCGTTGACCCGCGCAGAGCGCTCCAGCAGGCGCGAGTGCAGGTAGAACACATCCCCGGGGAAGGCCTCGCGGCCCGGCGGCCGGCGCAGCAGCAGCGAGATCTGCCGGTAGGCGACCGCCTGCTTCGACAGGTCGTCATAGATGATGAGCGCGTCCTCGCCGTTGTCCATGAAGTACTCGCCCATCGTGCAACCGGAGTAGGCGGCGATGTACTGCATGGCGGCCGGAATCGAGGCCGAGGCTGCGACCACCACGGTGTGCGCCATGGCGTCGTGCTCCTCGAGCTTGCGCACCACGTTGGCGATGGTGGACTGCTTCTGGCCGATGGCGACGTAGATGCACTTAATGCCGGAGGACTTCTGGTTGATGATGGTGTCGATGGCGAACGCGGTCTTGCCGGTCTGGCGATCGCCGATGATCAGCTCGCGCTGCCCGCGGCCGATCGGCACCATCGAGTCGACGGCCTTGTAACCGGTCTGCACCGGCTGGCTGACGGACTTGCGGTAGATCACGCCCGGAGCCACGCGCTCGATCGGCGAGGTACGCGTAGCCTTGATCGCGCCCTTGCCGTCGATCGGCGTGCCGAGCGAATCCACCACGCGCCCGAGCAGCTCCGGTCCCACCGGCACCTCGAGGATGCGGTTGGTGGTCTTGACGGTGTCGCCTTCCCGCAGGTGCTTGTACTCGCCGAGCACCACCGCGCCGACCGAGTCCTGCTCGAGGTTCAGAGCCAGCCCGAAGGTGTTGCCGGGAAACTCGAGCATTTCGCCGTAGCGTGCATCGGCCAGCCCGTGGATGCGGACGATGCCGTCGGTGACCGAGATGATGGTGCCGACGTTGCGCGCCTCGGTGACGGACTTGAAGTTCTCAATCCGTTGCTTGATGAGTGCCGAGATCTCGGTTGCCTTGATGGCCATGTCGCTTCTCTTTCGATCGAATTCGTTAAGCGGTCAGCTCATACGCCAGGCGCTCGAGGCGCGTGCGCAGCGAGCCGTCAATCACGAGATCACCGGAGCGCAGCACCGCACCGCCGATGAGGTTCCTATCCACGTCGTAATGCAGCCGCACCTCGCGGTCGAGCTTCCTGGCAAGCGCCGCGGCGAGCTTGTCCTGCTCGGCCTTGTCCAGCGGCTCCGCGGATGTCACCGCGACGTCGGCGATGCCGAAGGCGGCGTCCTTGAGTGTGTCGAAGCGTGCCGCGATCTCCGGCAGGTACCCGAGGCGGCGGTTGTCCGCCAGCGTGCGCATGAAGTTCTTCCCTTCCTCGCCCGCAAGCCCGACGCCGCCGGCGTCCTCGATGACGCCGATCAGCAGCTCCGCCAGCTGCTGCGGCGTGACGTGCGGGTTGCCAAGCAGCGCGGCGACGCGCGCATCTTGCACAGTGCTGGCAGCGACGTGCAGCAGCTTCGACCAGGAGTCGGCGGCCTTGCGCCCGGAGACGCGGAAGGCCGCGCGCGCGTAGGGTCGGGCGATGGTGAGCCGGTCTGCCATGTGCCGCGCTTCAGACCTGCTCGGCGAGCTTGTCGAGCAGATCCGCGTGGGCGCGCGCGTCGATCTCGCGACCGAGCAGCTTGCCGGCGGCGCGCACCGCGATGCCGGCCACTTCGCGCCGCAGACCGTCCTTGGCGCGCACGGTGTCGAGCTCGATCTGCTCGTGCGCGGCCGCCACGATGCGCGCGCCCTCGGTCTGCGCGGTGCCCTTAGCCTCCTCCACCAGCTCGTTGGCGCGGTGCTGCGCGTGCTCGATGATCTGGTTGGCGCGTTCGCGGGCTTCACGCACGATGACGCCCGCCCGCTCGTGGGCCTGCGCCAGCTCCTCTTGGCCCTTGTCCGCCGCCGCAAGTCCCAGCGCAATCTTGCGCGAGCGCTCCTCCAGGGGGCCCAGGATCAAGGGCCACACAAACCGCATCATGAACCAGACGAGGACCGCGAACACGATCATCTGGATGACGAGCGTCAGGTTGATGTTCACTCCGATCTCCTACGCAACCGGCGTTTCGCCGCGGGGCTCGCCACCGCCTGCGACCTTCAGTGCGCAGTCGACTGCAGGGACTGCACGGCCGACACGAACGGATTTGCAAACGTGAAGAAGAGCGCAAACCCGATGCCGATAAAGGTGACCGCGTCCAGCAGCGCGACGAAGATGAATGCGCGACCGAGCAGTGCGGGCCCGAGCTCAGGCTGTCGCGCCATGCCCTCGAGGAAGCGGCCGCCGAGTAGCCCGAAGCCGATCGCCGTGCCAAAGGCGCCCATGCCGAAAATGATGCCGACGGCGAGCACCGTCATGGCCTCAATGTGTGCAATGCCTTCCATTAAATTCTCCTAGCTGCGAAATCGACGTGTAGCGGAAATGTCGTCCGGATCAGTCATGGTGCTCGGATGCCGCCGATAGATACACGACCGTCAGGATTGCGAAGATAAAGGCCTGCAGGAAACCGATGAACAGGTCGAACACGGACCACAGGACCCCGAGCAGCAGCGAGCCGATCAATCCCACCCAGCCGCCAAGCGATGCAAGCCCGGCGAACCCGCTCGACAGCGTGATGAGTGCGATCAGGATGAACACCATCTCACCAGCGAACATGTTGCCGTAGAGTCGCAGCGCAAGCGACACGGGACGCGCGAGGAACGAGGCGACCTCGACCACGATGTTGAAGGGTGCCACCAGAGCCTGCATGAGCGGGCGGTCCTTGATGCGCAGGGGATGCAACGCAAACTCGGCGAGGAAGCCGACCATACCTTTCATCTTGATGCTGTAGAAGATGATGAGCAGGAACACGGTCAACGAGAGACCGAAGACGATGTTGAGGTCGGTGCTCGGAACGATGCGCAGGTGGCCAAAGCCCCACGCGCCAGCCGCGCCGGGCAACAGGTCGAGCGGTACCACGTCGAGCGCGTCGAAGAGGAACACCCAGCAGAAGATGGTAAGCGCGAGCGGCCCGATGAGCCGGCTCTTGGCGTGGAAGATGTCATTGACCTGCGCGTCGACAAGTTCCACCACCCATTCCACGAAATTCTGTAACCGGGTCGGAACGCCGGCGCTTGCGCGACGCGCTGCCACGTAGAAGAAGCCGCCGAACAGGACGGCGAGCAGTACCGAGAAGAACACGCTGTCGAGATTGATCGCGGAGAAATCCAGGATGCCCCTGGGACCCCTGTTCGTGAGAAAGGTCAGATGATGGCGGATATACTCGTTGGGAGCTTCGCTGATCATGTCTCGCCAGAACATATCTCTACCGCATCTCACGCTCAGACATCGCGTCCACGTTCACACCTCGCACTGATCGCGCCGGCAGCCAGCTGGCGAGCACGACCCAGTACACCAGAAACGTCGCCGCGTACGTCGCCAACATGGCGGCGGCCGACGTCTTCATCAACGTCAGGACCAGCACGAACAGCACGACGATCACGCAGAACTTCGCCGCTTCACCGACCAGCAGCGCCGCGAGGAGCGCGACCCCGCTCGCACCTGCCGGGCTCCGGAACCCGAGCAGCGCCATCGCCAGACTGCCGGTGGCGCTGACCCCGCCGCCGAGCAGCGCGGAAATTCCTGCCATGCGGCCAGTCCATGCCCAGGCAATGAGCGCCGCAATCACGGTCACGCCCGCCTGACCCAGCACGACGCCGAAGGCCAGCCGCCGCGCCCGGGGCAGATCGATCACCGACACCTTATATAAGTCCCACTCGAGGGGCTCAAAAGAGCCGCAGCTCCTGCGCCAAGAGCTCAGCGCAGGTGGCTTAACATTACTTCGGCCGTTCAGTCACTTAGCTGCTACGGCGAAAAAGCCGCGGGATTATAGAGACCGACCGCCCACTCGTCCACAGCGCCCATGCGCGGCTGTAGCGACGGCTGGGGTCCTATTGAATGTGCGCCAGGATCCCGTCGAGCTCGTCCAGGCTGTTGTAATTCACCACGAGCTTGCCCTTGCCGGCGCTGCCGTGCTGGATCACGACACGGGCGCCGAGCTTCTCGGCCAGTTCCTGTTCGAGCCGCTCGACGTTCGGGTCCCGCGCGGGGGCCGCACCATTGCCGGCGCTGGCCGCCGGGGCCTGCAGCCGCCGCACCAGGCCTTCCGTCTCGCGCACCGACAGCCCCTTCTTCGCCACCAAAAGGGCCACCTCGGTCTGCTGGCGGCGCTGGGTGAGCGCCAGCAGCGCCCGCGCATGACCCATCTCGAGTGAGCGTTTCTCGAGCAGCTCGCCCACCTCCGGCGCGAGCTCGAGCAGACGCAGCAGGTTGCTGACCCCGGCGCGCGAGCGCCCGACGGCGTCCGCGGCCTGCTGGTGCGTGAGGCCGAACTCGCTCACCAGGCGCGCCAGCGCGCGCGCCTCCTCGAGCGGGTTCAGGTTCTCGCGCTGGATATTCTCGATCAGCGCGACCGCAATCGCCGCCTCGTCGGGAATGTCGCGGATCACCGCAGGGATGTCGGCGAGACCGGCCATCTGCGCCGCGCGCCAGCGCCGCTCGCCGGCGATGATCTCGTAGCGCTGTGACGCGCCACTGCCGGGCGGCTCGAGCGGTCGCACGACGATCGGCTGCACCACGCCCTGGGCCTTGATCGAGTCGGCGAGCTCGGTGAGGGTCTCCGCGCGCATGTCCACGCGCGGCTGGTAGCGACCGCGCTGCAGCAGATCGAGCGGCAGCCGGGCAAGCTCCTCGCCGCCGGGGGTACTCGCGACCGGAGGTGGCGCCGCGCGCGCGCCGAGCAGGTCCGCAAGCCCCCGACCGAGCGTGGGTTTTCTGTGCATCATCGTGGGGTGTCCTCGCGGACGCGGTCGCTTTCTGCTCCGGTGCCGCCGCCCTCTGCCGGAGTACCGCCGGCGGCGGCGACGCCATTGCCGGATGACCCGTTGCCCGCGGACGGGACCGTCCCGGAGGTTGCCGGCGCGGTGGTCGCTGCCGTCGCCGGCGTGGCGCCGACGATGGCGTTCTGCTCCTCCTCGCGCCGGATCATCTCCCCGGCGAGAGCCAGATAGGCCAGCGCACCGCGGGACTCGCGATCATGAAACAGCGCCGGCTTGCCGAAAGATGGCGCCTCGGCGAGACGGATGTTGCGCGGGATGACGGTGCGAAACACCTTGTCGGCAAAGTGCGTGATCAGCTGGGCGCTCACCTCGTTGGCGAGGTTATTGCGCGGATCGAACATGGTGCGCAGCACACCTTCGATGGACAGAGCGGGGTTGGCGGCCAGGCGGATCTGCTCCACCGTCGACAGCAGGGCCGTCAGTCCCTCGAGCGCGTAGTACTCGCACTGCATCGGGATGAGTACGCTGTCGGCCGCCACCAGCGCATTCACCGTCAGCATGTTGAGCGCCGGCGGACAGTCGATGAGGATGACGTCGAAGTCGTTGCGCTTCGGCTGCAGAGCCTGGCGCAGCTTGATCTCGCGGCCGATCGTCAGCGCCAGCAGCCGCACTTCCGCGGCCGTGAGATCCTGGTTGGCCGGCAACAGCGTGTAGCCGCCGTGCGCGAGCGTAACGAGCGCGTCGGCGAGCTCCGCTTCCCCGAGCAACACCTCGCAGCTGCTGAGCGTGAGCTGCGATTTCTCGACCCCGCTGCCCATGGTCGCGTTGCCCTGGGGATCCAGGTCGATGAGCAGCACGCGCCGCCGCGTGGCGGCGAGTGAGGCGGCGAGGTTGACCGCCGTGGTGGTCTTGCCGACGCCCCCCTTCTGGTTCGCGATGGCAATGACGCGGTTCATGGGGGACAGTGTACTGCACCGCCGCGCCCGCGCCCGGTTGTCGCCAGTCGGCGGCGAAAAGTGCGCGTCCGCTGTGCCCCGGATGGCCGCCGGGGGCTTCAGGCCACCCGCTTGTGCGGCACCCGACCCAGTCGCTCGCGCGCCATCTGGTCGGCCACCGCGTTCGTCGGGCGGTTCTCGCGCCGCGCACGCTCGAAGATCTCGGTGAGTCGCCCCGGGATGGCCTCGATGTCGGTGAGCACCTGCGCCTCGGTGCCGCCGTAGTACTCGCGCGCGACGCTGATGATGCCGCCGGCATTGATGACGTAGTCGGGCGCGTAGAGGATGCCGGCGTTCTGCAGCGCCACGCCGTCCTGGCCATGCGCCAGCTGGTTATTGGCCGCCCCCGCAACGATGCGGGCGCGCACGCGCGGAATCGACTGGGTATTGAGCACTCCGCCGAGGGCACAGGGGCTCAAGACATCGGCCTCGACCCCGGGCAGCTCCCCGGCGGGCACGGGCTGCGCCTTGAATTCCTCGCATACCCGCTGCACCGCCGCGGGGTGCAGGTCCGCGACCTGAAGCTGCGCTCCTTCCGCGGCGAGCATCGCGCACAGGTGGTAACCCACTCCACCCACGCCCTGGACCGCCACCGTGAGGCCCTCCAGGTCCGAACGCTCCAGAGCGAATCTCACGGCCGCCTTGATACCGAGAAAGACCCCGCGTGCGGTCTTCGGTCCGGGATCCCCGCCGGCGGCGCCGGGTGCAGCACCGAGGCCGGCCACGTGCCGGGTCGCGTGCGCGACGTTGGCCATGTCGGCGGTGGTGGTGCCGACGTCCTCGGCGGTGATGTAGCGCCCGCCGAGCGAGTCGACGAGGCGGCCGAAGGCCGCGAAAAGCTCGGGAGTCTTGTGGTTGCGGGATTCGCCGATGATGACGGACTTGCCGCCGCCGAAGGGCAAGCCGGCCATCGCGTTCTTGTAGCTCATGCCGCGCGAGAGTCGCAGCACGTCCGCGACCGCCTCCGCCGTGGTCTCGTAGGGCCACATGCGGCAGCCGCCGGCCGCCGGGCCGAGCGCTGTGGAATGAACGGCAATGATGGCGCGCAAGCCGCTCGCGGCGTCGTGGCCAAAGACTACGAGCTCATGAGCGTCGAACTCACGCTGGTCGAAGATCTCCATGGCGGTAAGGCTCCGTGCGCCGCAGCCGCGGTTGAGAGGTCTAGGCTACCGCCCCGGCGTGCACGGATCGTTACAAAGATTGCCTTCCAGACCACTTTGGTGAAGTATTAATTGCATGGAACTTTGATTAGTGAATTGAATAATGCAGTCCGATCTCAACCGCGCCGATCTGCGGATCCTCGAACTGCTGCAGGAGCAGGGCGCGCTCTCGGCGGCGCAGATCGCCGAGCGGCTGAGCCTCACCGCCTCGACCTGCTGGCGGCGCGTCGCGCGACTCGAGGCCAGCGGCGTCATCAGGAAGCGCGTGGCGCTGCTCGACCGGGAGAAGCTCGGGCTGTCGGTGATGGTGTTCTCGCACGTGAAGGTCGCCGGCCACGGGCGCGATGCGCTGCTGCGCTTCGAGCAGGCGGTGCGCGCGCACCCCGAGATCCTCGAGTGCTACACGCTGATGGGCGAGACGGACTTCCTGCTGCGCATCGTGTGCCGCGACATCAAGGCGTACGAGGCCTTCTTTCTCGACCACCTGTCGCGCTTTCCGGGCGTGCAGTCGGTCAACTCCTCCATCGCCCTCGCGGTGATCAAGGAGACGACCGCGCTGCCTCTGCGGCCTTGACGGCGGCGGACGCGGCGGGAATGGCGAGCGGCTCGACGCCGCCCACCGGGGCGGGATCGAGGCCTGCGCAGGTCACGATCTGCTGGGTATTGATGAACGGGGCCTTGCGCTCGGCCGGCAGCGCGCGGCGCCGCGTCTTGCGCCACAGGTCGTAGAGCGTCAGCGCCCCGGCGAGCGTGCCGAGCGTCCCGAAGTAGGCCCGCGGTCCGAAAGCGGACATGAGTCCCCCCGTCAGCACCGGCCCGAAGGCGGCCGCCATCCCATTGATCAGCAGCAGCGCGCTGCTCGCGGCGACCATCTGCGCCGGCTCGAGCTTGTCGTTGACGTGCGAGACCGACAGCGAGTAGAGCGTCAGCGCCGCGCCGCTGAAGAGCGCCGTGAGCACCAGGAAAAGGGCCCGCGGCACGCCGGCGAAGGCCACCTGCGCGGCGGCCACCGCAGTCGCCAGCAGGCAGACGCTCGCGATCACGGTGCGCCGGTCCATGCGATCGGACAGCCGTCCCACCGGGTACTGGGTGAGGACCGCCGCGAGGATGCTGACCGCCATGAACTCGGCGACGCCGCGCGTGCCCGAGCCGGAGAGACGCGCGTATACCGGGCCCATGGAGAAGATGATCGAGGAGATCATGCCGGATACGGCCACCGCCACCACGCCCAGGGGGGAGTTGCGGTACAGATCCCGGAAGCGCACCCGCTGCGGCACGGTGGGCTCGGAGAGCTGCTGCGCGGAGGCGACGATGGGCACCATCGCCACCGAGATCAGTGCCGAGACCAGCATGAACGGCTCGGGCGACTGCGGGCTCGAGAGCACCAGCAGGAACTGGGCGCCGCCGAGTCCCACGTACAGCACCAGCATGTAAACGGCGAGGAGTCCGCCGCGATTGCTGCGACTCGCGCCGTGGTTGAGCCAGCTTTCCGCCACCACGTAGATGCCGGCAAAGCACACCCCGGAGATGAAGCGCATGAGCGCCCAGGGCACCGGGTGCACCCACGAGGCGTGGATCAGCACCGCGACCGAGGCGAGCGCGGCGAGTGCGGCGAACACCCGCACCGGGCCGACGCGCTTCAGCATCTGTGGGGCAAGCCGCGTGCCGATGAGATAGCCGACGTAGTAGCACGACATGACCATGCCGGTGACCGGCGGCGGAAATCCCTCGAGCGTCGCGCGCAGGCCGAGGAGCGTGCTTTGCAGGCCGGCTCCCAGCATGAGAATGCCCATGCCGAGCAGCAGCGGCCAGGTGGCGAGAATCGGGTTCACCGCGGTTGAGTCGGCAGCAGGCTCGAAGCGGGCGGGCGCCCCATCATATACGCTCGGGCCTGGCCGCAGAGCCTCAGGCGCGCCCGAGCACAATCAGGCAGCGCGCGGCATCCATTCCCGGGATGGCCAGCTCACGCGAGCTCATCACGCGCCATCCCGCGGGAAGCGCGGCCAGCTCGCGCTGCGGCCACCTGCCCTTCATGGCGAGCACGTGAGTCTGCGGCCCGCACAGCGGCGCGACGGTGGTGAGCATCTGCGGCAACGGCGCCAGTGCCCGCGCCACCACCGTGCCGAACGCAGCGGCAGCCGGGTAGCTTTCCGCGCGTGCGTGCACGGCAGTCACGTTGCTGAGGCCGAGAAGCGCCGCCGCGTGCTCCACGAAGCGCAGCTTCTTCGCGGTGGAGTCGATGAGGGTGAACTGCCGCTGCGGGTTGCATACCGCGAGCGGCAGCCCGGGAAAGCCCGCGCCGGTCCCGACATCCGCCACCGTCGCTCCGTGAAGGTCCGGGTGGACGGCGAGGCTGTCGAGCACGTGGTGGGTAAGAATGGCCGCGGGTGTGCGGATCGCCGTGAGGTTGTAGCGGCCGCTCCAGGTCGCGAGCTCCCCGACGAGCCTCAGGAGCCGCGCGGCATCGGCCTCGCTGAGAGCCACGTTCAGTCGGGCGGCGTCCTGTACCAGGCGCTCGACGGGGGTCAACGGCTTAGCTCCTTGCGCGGCGGGGGGTGCGATTGATCATACTTCGCACTTCCCCAGGTGCGCTCCGCTATGCGACTGCTGCTGGTAGAAGACGACCCGATGATCGGCGAGGCGATTCGCGCGGGCTTGAAGCGCGAGGGGTTTACCGTGGACTGGGTGCACGATGCCGCGGCCGCCGCCCAGGTGCTGCGCACCGACCCCTTCGAGCTGCTGCTGCTCGACCTGGGGTTACCGAAGGCCGACGGGCTTACGCTCCTCAAGTCACTGCGCGAGCGCGGCACGGCGCTGCCGGTGCTCATCATCACGGCGCGCGATGCGGTCGCCGACCGGGTGGCCGGGCTCGACGCGGGCGCCGACGACTATCTCATCAAGCCCTTCGATCTCGATGAGCTCGCGGCGCGCATCCGTGCGCTGCTGCGGCGTAAGTCGGGACGCAGCGCCGCGGGCCTCGAGCACCTCGGCGTGCGGCTCGAGCCGGCGACTCACCGCGTGACGCGCGACGGGGTCGAGGTCGCTCTGTCGCCGCGCGAGTTTGCGCTGCTCGAGCTGTTGCTCGAGCGCCCCGGCACGATCCTGTCGCGCGCGCAGATCGAGGGGCGCCTGTACGGCTGGGGCGAGGAAGTCGAGAGCAACGCCGTGGAGGTGCACATTCACGGCCTGCGCCGCAAGCTCGGCGCGCAATTCATCCTCACGGTGCGCGGCGTCGGCTACCGCGTGCGGCCGGCGCCGTGAGCTCGCTGCGCGCGCGCCTCCTCGCCTGGCTCCTCGGGGGCGTGCTGTTCGTCGGCGCCGCCGGCGGCCTCATGGTCTACCGCAACGCGCTCGCCCAGGCCGACGCGTTCTTCGACTATCACCTGCGCCAGACCGCGCTGCTGCTGCGCGATCAGCCGGTGGAGTACCAGCTCGGGGCGCAGCTGGTGCCGGCGGATGATGACTTCGTGGTGCAGGTGTGGTCGCTCGACGGCGTGCGCGTGTACCTGTCGCGCCCGCACGCCGCGCTCCCCCCAACGGTGACGCTCGGCTTCGCGACCGTCACCACCCGCGAGGGCCGCTGGCGCGTGTTCGGCGTGCAGGCGGTCAGCAGCGTCATCCAGGTGGCGCAGCCGATGAGCGTACGCGAGCAGCGCGCCGCGGAGCTGGCGCTGCAGACGCTCAAGCCGTTCGCGCTGCTGCTGCCGGTGCTGCTGCTGCTGATCTGGGTCGCGGTCGGCCAGGCGCTCGAGCCGCTGCGGCGGCTCACCGCGCTGCTCAAGGCGCGCCAGGTCGACTCGCTCGAGCCGATTTCCGGCGCGCCGCTGCCGGACGAGGTGCAGCCGCTGGTCAGCGCGCTCAACGATCTGCTAGCACGGCTGCGCGACTCATTCGAGCGCGAGCGCGCCTTCATGGCCGATGCGGCCCACGAGCTGCGCACGCCGCTCACCGCGCTGCACCTGCAGGCGGGCATGCTCGCCCGCGCCGGCGACGAAGCGGAGCGCGCCGCAGCGATGAGCACGCTGTCCACGGGCGTGCAGCGGGCCATCCGCCTGGTGGAGCAGCTGCTGGCGCTCGCGCGGCAGCAGCCGCGCGTGGATCGCCCGCGGGTGCCGGTGCGTCTCGACGAGCTCGGGCGCGAGGTCGTCGCCGAGCTCGTGCCGCAGGCAGACGCCCGCCGCATCGACCTCGGCGTGGCGGCGGCGCAGCCGGTGAGCGTCGAGGCGGACCCGGAGGCGTTGCGCACCTTGCTGCGCAACCTGGTGGATAACGCGGTGCGCTACGCGCCCGCCGGCGGCCGCGTGGATGTAACGGTCGAGGCAGCGCCCGACAGCGGCGCGGCCACGGGCGCTACGCGAGCGCGCCTCAGGGTCAGCGACGACGGCCCCGGCATCGCGCCCGCCGAGCGCGCGCGCGTTTTCGATCGTTTCTACCGGCGCGCGGGTACCGAGCCGCCGGGGAGCGGGCTCGGGCTGGCGATCGTTAAAGCCATCGCCGATGCGCACGGCGCTGGTATCACGCTCGGCGAGGGAGCGGGCGGCAGGGGACTCACGGTGACGGTGTCGTTCCCGCCAGCTTCTTCAGGAAGCTCGCCGCCGTCAGCAGGTACTCATCGCGGTTCGCCTTCTTCCTGAAGCCGTGACCCTCGTCCTTCGCGACGAGATACCAGACCTCACCGCCGTTCGAGCGCACCCGCCACACGATCTGGTCGGACTCCGACACCGGCACGCGCGGATCGTTGACCCCGGCGACCACCAGCAGCGGCTTACGGATACGGCCGGCGTTGGTGAGCGGGGAGATGCGGTCGAGGAACACGCGCATCGCCTCGATGCGCTCATCGCCGTATTCCGAGCGGCGCAGGTCCCGCCGATAAACGGAGGTGTTGCGCAGGAAGGTGACGAAGTTGCTGATGCCGACGAGATCGATCCCGCCGCGCAGCCGCTCGCCGTAGGCCACGAGCGAGGCGAGCGCCATGTAGCCGCCGTACGAGCCGCCCATGACCGCCACATGGTCGCGGTCGAAGCCGGGCTGCGCGCCGATCCATACCAGCAGCGAACCGATGTCGCGCACCGCATCCTCGCGCAGCACGCCGTTGTCGAGCGCCATGAAGGTCTTGCCGTAGCCCGAGGAGCCGCGCACGTTGGGAGCGACCACGGCATAGCCGAGCTCGTTGACCAGAAACTGCACGAACGGATCCCACTCCGGCCGATACTGCGACTCGGGGCCGCCGTGGATGTCGATCACCACCGGGCACGGGCCCGCCCTGTGCGGCCGGTAGACATAGGCCGACAGCATCCGCGGGTGTCCGCCAATGCGATCCCAGGTCGGATAACGCACCAGGTCCGGGGGCGCGAGGGTACTGACGTCGATCGGCCCGGCTTCGCTGCGTGTCCAGCGGGTGAAGCTCCCCTGGTCGACGTCGTAGACGTAGACGTCGCGCGGGGCGATCGCGCCGTCGACCGACATCGCGAGCTTGTGCCCGGTCGCGGCGAAGCGCGGGTTGCCGATGCGCCCTTCCGGCAGCCCCACGGGCGAGAGCGCCTGGTGGGTCTGGGTGTCGAGGATGTGCAGCCGGCTGCGGCCGTCTTCGTTCAGGACGTAGGCGAGGTAGCGGCCGTCGCCGCTCACGTCGAAGTCCTCCACGTCCCAGGGAGTGTCGGGCGTGACCCGGCGGCTCTCGTGGGTGATGGGGTCCTTGAACTTGAGCTGCGCGAACTCGCCGTCCTCGTCCGTGAGCACATACACACCGCGCCCGCCCGGGGCGAACCTGGCAATGCGGATGCCGGCGCGCAGCGGCTTCTCCTCGAGCGGGGTGAGCGCGCCAGTGGCGACGTCCGCGATGTACAGATAGCTTTCGGTGACCGAGAGGTATTTCCACACCAGCAGCTTCGAGTCGTCCGTCGACCAGTCGAGCGGATACCAGGTGTCGTCGCGGCCGCCGACGACCAGCTGCGGCGCCGCAGCGGAAGTGACATCGGCCACGTACACGTCGTAACTGGCTTTGTCGCGCTCGTTGCCGTAGAAGGCGACGCGCTTGCCGTCGTGCGCCCATACCGTGCTGCCGTGGATGAAGTCGCCGTGCGTCAGCTCGCGCACCGTGCCGGTGCCGCCCTGGTAGTACACCTGCGCGTTCTCATCCCCGCCGTGGTCCTTGAGGAACACGAACCCGGTACCCAGCTTGGTAGCGCGCGCCCATTCGATGGGGTCGGGAAGGAAGGTGAGCTGCTCGCGCACGCCGAGCGGCGCGGCCACGCGATGCACCTGCTCACTCTCGCCGAAGCGCGTCGCGATCAGCATGCTGCCGTCGGGCAGCCAATCGAGGAAGGTCGCGCCGCGCGACTGCTGGTAGCGCTCCAGGGTCGCGGCGAGCGCCGGGTCGGGCAGCGGAATGCCGTCGAAAATCAGATTGCCATGCTCGCGGTGCTGCGGGGCGGGTGGCGGTGGCAGGGGTGGTTGCTGGGCGAGGCTGGCGGCGGTCAGGCCGCAGAGCGCCGCGCACGCGGCAAGCGTGCGCCGGGAGTCGCGATGGGTCATGCGCCTAACCTAGCGCACAGGTTACGATGTGTACATCAATGTACCGGTCAGGCCGACGTTCCCTTGAAGCCGCGCATCCACCGACACCCCGACGGCATCAGTGCCATCGACACCGAGTACCTGCACCCGGGACACGCCGCCGCGCACCTCATCGTGGATGAAGGCCGCGCGGCATTCGTCGACGTCGGGCCCAACTCGGCGGTCCCCTTGCTGCTCGGCGCACTCGCCGAGCTCGGCATCGCCCGTGAGGCGGTCGACTACCTGCTGCTCACCCACGTGCACCTCGATCACGCCGGCGGCGCCGGGCTGCTGATGCGCGAGCTGCCGCAGGCGCGCGCGCTGCTGCATCCGCGCGGCGCGCCGCACATGATCGATCCATCGAAGCTCATCGCCGGCTCGAAGCTGGTCTACGGCGCGCAGTTCGAGCCGCTGTACGGCGAGCTGCTGCCGATCCCCGCCGAGCGGGTGCGCACTGTCGCCGACGGCGAGCGCGTGCGGCTCGGCGGCCGCACGCTCGAGCTGATTCATGTGCCCGGCCACGCGCTGCACCACTACGCGGTGGTCGATGCCGCGCACCGCAGCATCTTTTCCGGCGATACCTTCGGCATTTCCTACCGCGAACTCGATACCGCGCAAGGCGCGTTCATCATCCCCACGACGCCGCCCACGCAGTTCGACCCCGAGCAGCACCTGCAGTCGGTCGACCGCATGCTCGCTTACCAGCCGCAGAGCATCTACCTCATGCACTTCAGCCGCGTCACCGACGTGCCGCGCCTCGGCCGCCAGCTCAAGGAGCAGATCCGCGAGCACGCGCGCATCGCGCGCGCCCACGACGCTGATCCCGACCCCTTCCCCGGCATCCGCGCCGAGCTGCGCGCGCTGTGGCTGAAGCTGGCGCGGCAGCATGGCGTGCAACTCTCTGACGAGGAGATCGAGCGCGTGCACGCCAGCGACTTGCGGCTCAACAGTCAGGGGCTGATCTCGTGGCTCGCGCGCCAGCCGCGCAGGGAGGTGCCGTCATGAAGGATTTCAAGGCGTTCCGCATTCACTCGGAGAACGGCCGCATCGTCGCGCGCTTCGACACCCTCGAGCTCGACGATCTCGGTCCCGGCGAGGTGGTGATCCGCGTCGCCTACTCCGGCATCAACTACAAGGACGCGCTCGCCGCGACCGGTGCCGGCAAGATCCTGCGCCGCTACCCGCTGGTCGGCGGCATCGATCTGGCCGGCAGCGTCGCATCCTCCAGCGATGCGCGCTACCGGCCGGGCGATGCGGTGCTCGTGACGGGCTGTGGACTGTCCGAGACGCACGACGGCGGCTACGCCGAGTACGCGCGTGTGCCCGGCGACTGGGTGATTCCCATGCCGCCCGGCCTCGATTCCTTCAGCGCGATGGCGATCGGCACCGCCGGTTTCACCGCCGCGCTCGCCATTCATCGCATGGAGCAGAATGGCCAGGAGCCGGGCGGCGGTCCGATCGCGGTCACCGGCGCCTCCGGCGGCGTCGGCAGCATCGCCATCGACATGCTGAGCAGCCGCGGCTATCGCGTGGTGGCGATCAGCGGCAAGGCGGCGGCCGCGCCTTATCTCAGGGAGCTCGGTGCCGGCGAGGTGCTCACGCGGCAGGAAATCGAGCTCGGCACCCGCCCGCTGGAGACTCCGCGTTTCGGCGGCGCGATCGACAATCTGGGCGGCGAGCTGCTCGGCTGGCTCACGCGCACCGTGGACTTCTGGGGAAATATCGCCAGCATCGGCCTCGCCGCCAATCCGACGCTCAACACCACAGTGATGCCCTTCATCCTGCGCGGCGTGGCGCTGCTCGGTATCAACTCCTCGGCGACGCGGCGCGAATGGCGGCTCACGGTGTGGCAGCGCATCGCCACCGACCTCAAGCCGCGGCACCTGGACCGCATCGTCACGCGCGCCATCGACTTCGACGACCTGCCGGGGGCGTTTGCCGCCTACGTCGACGGCCGCGTCACCGGGCGCACGGTGGTACGCATCGGCGATCAGCGCCCATGAGCGCGACTCCCTCGGGCGCCGGGGCACGCCTGCGGGCGGCGGTGGCCGCCGAGCGGCCGCTGCAGGTGGTGGGCACGATCAACGCCTATGCGGCGCTGCTGGCGCAGCGCGCGGGCTTTCGGGCGATTTATCTGTCGGGCGCCGGCGTAGCGAACGCCTCCTTCGGGCTGCCGGACTTAGGGCTGACCTCTCTCAACGACGTGTGCGAGGACGTACGGCGCATCTGCGGGGCCTGCGAGCTGCCGCTGCTGGTTGATGCCGATACCGGCTGGGGCGGCGCCTTCAACATCGCCCGCACGGTGAAGAACCTGATTCGCTCGGGTGCGGCCGGGATGCACCTGGAGGACCAGGTGGCGGCCAAGCGCTGCGGACACCGTCCCGGCAAGGCGCTGGTGCCGCCCGGGGAGATGGTCGATCGCCTCAAGGCCGCGGTCGATGCGCGCAGCGACGGCGACTTCGTGGTGATGGCACGCACCGATGCGCACGCGGTGGAGGGCCAGGCGGCGGCGCTGGAGCGCGCGGCGGCCTACGTCGATGCTGGCGCCGACATGATCTTCGCCGAGGCGCTGCGCACGCTCGATGAGTTCCGTGAGTTCAGCGCACGCATCAGTGTGCCGGTGCTCGCCAACATCACCGAGTTCGGGCAGACGCCGCTATTCACCACCGCGCAGCTCGGTGCCGCGGGCGTGCGGCTGGTGCTCTACCCGCTGTCGGCGTTCCGCGCCGCCGCCCGCGCGCAGGCGGAAGTCTACGGTGCCATCCGCGCGCACGGCACGCAGCAGAGCGTGCTGGCGTCGATGCAGACCCGTGCCGAGCTCTACGAAGTGCTCGGCTACCACGACTACGAGAGGAAGCTCGACGAGCTGTTCGGCAAGGAGCCGTCATGACGGAAGCGGAAGCTCCCAAACCGAAGAAATCGGTGGCACTCTCCGGGGTCATCGCCGGCAACACCGCGCTGTGCTCCGTGGGGCGCACCGGCAACGACCTGCACTACCGCGGTTACGACATCCTGCATTTCGCCGCCGTCTGCGAATTCGAGGAGATCGCGCACCTCTTGATCCACGAGACGTTGCCGACGCGCGCCGAGCTCGCCGCCTACAAGGCGAAGCTCAAGTCGCTGCGCGGGCTGCCGGCAACCGTGCGCAGTGTGCTCGAGCTGCTGCCGGCGTCCAGCCACCCGATGGACGTGCTGCGCACGGCCGTATCCGCCCTGGGCTGCACGCTGCCGGAGAAGGAGGACCACCCTCCCGCCGGCGCGCGCGATATCGCCGACCGCCTGGTGGCGTCGCTGGGCTCGATGCTCGTCTACTGGTACCACTTCAGCCACAGCGGCGAGCGCATCGTGGTCGAGACCGACGATGATTCGGTCGGCGGGCACTTCCTGCACCTGCTGCACCGGCGTCCGCCGCGGCCCTCGTGGGTGCGCGCCATGCACACCTCGCTCATTCTCTATGCCGAGCACGAGTTCAACGCCTCGACCTTCGCCGCGCGCGTCATCGCCGGCACGGGCGCGGACCTGTATTCCTGCCTCACCGGCGCGATCGGGGCGCTGCGCGGGCCGAAGCACGGCGGCGCCAACGAGGTCGCCTGCGAGATCCAGAGCCGCTACGAGACCCCCCAGGAGGCCGCCGACGACATCCGCGCGCGCCTGGCGCGCCATGAAGTGGTCATCGGCTTCGGCCACCCGGTGTACACCCTCGCCGACCCGCGCAACGAGGTGATCAAGGAAGTGGCGCGGACGCTGTCCGCGGAGGCCGGCGACATGAAGCGCTTCGACATCGCGCAGAGCATCGAGACGGTGATGCGCGAGACCAAGAACATGTTCGCGAACCTCGACTGGTACTCGGCGGTGTCCTATTCCATGATGGGAGTGCCGACGGAGATGTTCACGCCGCTGTTCGT